>Ga0160427_10000037_pt1 | contig 135344 bp, 129 predicted proteins | sample SolpanmetagenomL_FD_108194 | JGI IMG/M metagenome (GOLD analysis project Ga0160427, IMG submission 108194) | Solar panel surface microbial communities from Lawrence Berkeley National Laboratory, California, USA - L | ecosystem: Engineered > Built environment > Solar panel > Unclassified ...
AGCACATTGCTGAGGGCGGCCTGCACTTTGTTCATAAAGCCCGATACCACCTTATCCTTGCCCGCCAGCAGGGCCTCGTAGCCGTCCTTGGCCACGTCGGCGGGGTTGGCTTTGCTGCCTTCGGCCACCAGCTTGGCGCGCTCCATGTCGGCCTTATGGAAGAAGTCGGTATCCGTCACGCCCGGCTCCAGGATGGTGATGGTAACGCCGCTTTCCTTGGTTTCCTCGCGCACGGCCTCCGAAAAGGACGTAACAAAGGCCTTGGTGCCGTGATAAACGGCCTGCAGCGGCCCCGGAATCTCGGCGCCGAGGCTCGATACCTGCAAAATCTTGCCCGACTTGCGAGCCACCATCTCCTGCAGGTACAGCTTGGTAAACGTGACGTAAGTCCCGATGTTGAGCTGCACGATATCCAGCTCACGGTTGATGTCGGTGGTGGTGAAGGCACCGTACTGACCCTGGCCGGCGTCGTTCACCAGCACGTCAATCTGCGTGCCTAGGGCCTTTATCTCGTCGTAGACCTCGAAGGGCGCCTGGCGCTGCATGAGGTCCTTGGCGATGGTGGCTACCTGCACGCCTTGCTGGCGCAGCTCGCCGGCGGTGCGGTCCAGCTCGTCTTGGTTGCGCGCCACCAGCACGAGGTTATACTTGTCTTGGGCAAAAAGCTTGGCCAGCTCCAAGCCAATGCCGCTGGTACCGCCCGTGATGAGGGCCGTCTGTTGTTGGGTTGCCATAGTAGGGAAAAGGAAAAAAAGAAGGATGTGCTATTTCCAACGAGTAACCTCGCCAGGCAGTTATGGCCGGGCTTGCCCTAGGGCCCCGCTACGCCTTGAGCAGCAAGCAGCTACAGCCGAAACTTTTCGAGCAGCTGGGTGTGCTCGGTTCGCTGGTACCAGTCGTTGAACACCAGTTCCAGCTCGCTTATGGGCACCGTGGCGAAGAAGTGCTGCGCGTGGTGCCGGAGCCACGCCACCACCGCCGCCGGGTGCGCCAGCGGCACCCGAAACCGCACGGCCGTGACGTGCGCCGTTTGCAGGCGGTAGCGCTGGTCGATGGTATGGGGCAGCCCCGCCGCCTGAAATGCCTGCCGCAGGGCCGCGCGCAGGCGCTCCAGGGCGTCTGCGTGCGGAAAGCCCTGCACCAGGATGGCGCCCGGCGAAGCGGTAAGGCCCCGGAAGGTGAGCGTGAAAGGACCCGTGGCTTGCAGGGCCGCGCGCACCACCTGGCGGTAGGCCGCGGCCTCGCCATCAGCCAGCTGGAAGCCGGGCCGGCAGGAAATGAGCGACAGCACGGTAAGGTGCAGGCTGCCAGCGGGGTAGTAATATTGTGCCGGTTCAAGCTGCTGCAGCTCGGCCAGCACGGGCCCTAGGGCCGCCACAGCCGGGGCCGGCAGCCGGGCCAGCACCGTGAGGCCGCGGCGGGTGTCGGTGGGGTCGTCGAGCAGCGGGTCAAGCTCGGCGTGCCCTAGGGTTAGCTGGCGGGCGGCGGCCTCGCGCAGGGCATCATACTGGTTGGCTAAGTCCACGGCGGCAAAGAAACGGCGCGCCACCCCAGCCGCGACAACTGGCGAGCAGCGGCGCAACGACCGGCGGCTTTTGGTGTCTGTGGAAGTGAAGCTTCTGTTATCCTTATCCAGCCAAACCTTTCTTTTTCATGCAAAAACGTTTCCTGTTGCTGGCCGCCACCTCGCTGCTGGCCGCTCCCGGCGCCCGAGCCCAATCGGCGGCCGGCGCGCCTCCTCAAAAGCTTGATGCCACTGGCCTGACCCGACTAGCCAGCCCCGCCGAGAAGATTGACGCCGCCGCCATGGCTAAAATCCGCGACGAGGGCCTGAACCGCTCGAAGGTGATGGAAACGGCCTTCTACCTGACCGACGTGAGCGGCCCGCGCCTGGCCGGCTCCGAAGGCCTGGCCCGCGCCAACGCCTGGGCCAAGAAGCGCCTCACCGACTACGGCCTCGTGAATGCCAACGTGGAGGCCTGGGGTGACTTTGGCCGCGGCTGGGACATCGACAAGAGCTACGTGGCGATGGCCGCCCCCTACTACCACGCCATGATTGGCGTGCCCAAGGCCTGGACGCCCAGCACGCCCGGCTCCGTGCGCAAGACCGTAGTGTATGTGAACGCCAAGGCCGAGGCCGACCCCGACAAGTACAAGGGCCAGCTGCGCGACAAGATTGTGCTGCTGCCCGTGGCCGCCGCTAATATTCCCCAGCCTAGCTTCGAGCCCGACGCCAAGCGCCTGACCGACGACGAGCTGCAAAAAATGGCCGATGCGCCCGCCGGTGGTACCACCACCGCCGCCAACCGCCCCGCCGCGCCCGACGCCGATGCCCGCCGCGCCCAACTGCTGGCCGCCCGCGCCCTGCGCCAGAAAATGGGCGACATGCTGCTGGCCGAAGGCGCGGCCGCCGTGCTTAGCGCCGGCCGCGGCACCGACGGCACCGTGTTTACCACCAACGGCGCGCCCTACGCCGCCGATGCCAAGCCCGTGCTGCCCGAGCTGGAAATGAGCACCGAAGACCAACTGCGCCTCATCCGGCTGGTCGAGGCGGGCATTCCGGTGGAGGTGGAAATGGAAACCAAGACCCACTTCCAAACCCAGGACCTGAAGGGTTACAACGTAGTGGCCGAAATTCCGGGCACTGACCGCAAGCTCAAGAGCGAAGTGGTGATGCTGGGCGGCCACCTCGACTCGTGGCACGCCGCCACTGGCGCCACCGACAACGCGGCCGGTTGCGCCGTGATGATGGAGGCCGTGCGCATCTTGAAGGCCACCGGCCTGAAGCCGCGCCGCACCATCCGGGTGGCGCTGTGGGGCGAGGAGGAAGAGGGCCTGCACGGCTCGCGCAACTACGTGAAGAACCACTTCGCCGACCCCGCCACCATGCAGCTCAAGCCCGACCACGAGAAACTGGCGGCCTACTTCAACCTCGACAACGGCGGCGGTAAAATCCGCGGCATCTACGCCCAGGGCAACGAGGCCGTGAAGCCCATCTTCGCCGCCTGGCTGGCGCCGTTCAGCGACCTCGGGGCCACCACCGTGACCCTGCGCAACACCGGCAGCACCGACCACATTGCCTTCGACGCCGTGGGTTTGCCTGGCTTCCAGTTCATCCAAGATGGCCTGGATTACTTCGCCCGCACCCACCACTCCAACGAGGATACCTACGACCGCCTCGTGCCCGATGACCTCAAGCAGGCGTCGGTAGTGGTGGCCAGCTTCGTGTACGATGCCGCCACGCGCGACCAGAAGCTGCCCCGCAAACCTTTGCCCGCTGCTGCTCCCCGGCCCCAGTAGCCCCTAGGGTAACGATACAGCAAAAGCCCCCGCCAGCGCATAGCGGGGGCTTTTGTTTTAGGAACGCTCCTGCTTGATTGCGCCAAGTACTAGCAGCGCTACGGCCAGTAGAAAGAAGCCCACTGTAGCCACCTCGAAATACCGGACAGCAGCGCATAAGTCGAGGCCACTCACGGTGCTGATGCAATCACTCGCCTTATCCGTTTCATACTTTAAGCTAACCTGCATATTCACCATCTCAAACCCGCAAGCGGCGCTCGCTGCGAAACATAGGTAAAACCCGCGGAACAACCACTTGGCAGACAGCATAGACAAAAAATCTCGGGTTTAACTTGTGGCTAATGGCTTAGCTTACTTGAGTAGTCGGCTCAGAAGTACAAATAAAAAGGCCCGCATACCTATGCGGGCCTTTTAACTAGTGATAGAGCCTGGTCACTGTGGAAGAGCTGCCGAGCCCTAGGGCACTTACTGCACTAACAGCTTCTGGGTGGTGCGGCCGTTGGCGTCGCTTACCTGCACCATGTAGATGCCGCTGCTCAGGCGGTGTCCGGGCGCCACTTCTACAGTGGCATTGGTGGCAGTAGTGCGCCACACTTCGCGGCCCAGACCGTCGAGTAGCTGCACGGTGGCGGGGTGGGTGGCGTCGAAGGCCGGCAAAGCGAGCGTGAGGCGTTCGCCGGCGCGCTGTGGGTTGGGGTAAAGGGCGAGGCTGGTGGGTGCTTCGGTGGTGCCGGAGCCCCCAAGGGCCGCGCTGGTGCGGGCAGTGCCTTGGCGGGTGATGCGCACCCAGTTGAGGTTGTAGCCCCCGGTTTGGGCATAGATGCCGAAGTTGTAGGTGCCCGCATTCACGCTCACGGTCTTGGAGACGGTAGTCCAGTTTTGCCAGCCGCCGGTGCCGGGTATGCTGGTGCTGCCCAGCTGAGTGCTGCCCGCATTTAGGTCGCACGAAATGGTGCCGCCGCTGGCGCCGCTGGCCACCCGGTACTCGATGAGGTAGGTGCCGCTGGTGGGGAAGTTGACGTTATTCCACACCAGGTAGTCGCCCTGGTCGATGTAGCCCATGTCTTGGCCGCCGCCGGTGTCGGAGCAGGTTTCGGCCGTCATGCCGTTGTTCACGTTGGCGCTTTCGGCTTGCAGCGTGATGGCCGACGTAGTAGTGGTGCCCCCGGTAAGTTGGTATACCCGCACGTAGTCTACTGCCAGCGTGGCGGGTAGCTTGCTCTCGTCAACTGTCTGGCCGGGCAGGTTACCGCCCACGGCTAGGTTTAGCAAAAGGAAGAAGGGATTTTGAAACTCCTCGGTGCTGCCCGTGCCGTTGGTAATGTCGATGACGCAGTACTGCGCGCCGTCCACCAGCCATTTGATATAAGTCGGCGTCCACTCCACGCTGTACACGTGCCAGTCGCCGGGGTTGGTAACGGTGGTGGTTTTGCCATACTGCGCGTGGCCATTGCTGTCCCAGTGCGCCGTGCCGAAGATGGTGTTATCGGCGTTTATGTGCTCCATGATGTCGATTTCGCCGCACTTAGGCCAGCCCACCGAGCTGATGTTGCTGCCCATCATCCAGAAGCCCGGCCACAGGCCCTGGCCCAGCGGCAGCTTCATGCGCGCTTCCATGCGCCCGTACTTGAAATCCTTGAGGCCCTGGGTTTTCATGCGGGCCGAGGTATACTTAAACCCGCCCACGCTTTCCTTCTTGGCCGTAATCTGGAGCACGCCATTGGCCACCGTAGCATTGGCCCGCTGGTAGTATTCCTGCTCACTGTTGCCCCAGCCGTTGTTGTTGCCGGTTTCAAACACCCAGCTCGGCCCAATGCCGTTGGTAAACGCATCGGCCCATACCTGCTGGTAGGTTTGGGCATGGGTGGTGGCAGCGCCAAACAGCGCCGCCGCTCCGAGTAGGAGCGCGGGTATAACTCGCTTCATAAATAGGTGGGAAAAGGATAAAAAATACCGACTGCCGCGAGCCCAAGGCCCCGCAATCGTTTCCGAAAATAAGCATGGCCGTGGGCCGCGCAAGCCCCCAGTTTTCTGCTGCCGCCAAGCTGCCAGCGCCGCATTACGCTTACGGCACATGCCAGCGCGCGTAAGGTCAAGAGCCCAGCAGCGGTAGCCAGCCGCTGGTGCAGCTAAAAAACACGCGGGGCCGGGCTACTTTTTTTGCGCTCGGCCAAGGTGCCTAGGGTGCCCGCGTTTGCTTGGAGGTCAAATTCAGGTGCCGCACACGTTGCCGAAAAAAAACTAGTGCTGCCTTAAGGGCAAGCCTAAGTGGGGTGATGGGCGTGCTTTTCCTGCCGGCCTCCCCAGGGGCCCCGGCCGCCTCAACGCCGCCCCGGGGGCTGTTGCCACGGCCCTGGGCAGCGGGGCTTGCCTCAGTAGCTCGGTAGCTGGCTGCTTGGCTGAGAGCTGGGGCGACTACTTCACGTTTTATGCGCTGGTGGGCATTGCCGTCGCGGGCTTGGTTTTCTTCTGGACGCAGATGTCCGAAACGCTAACAGAAGCCAGGACAAGTAAGCTAGCCGGTGGTGGCCTAGGGGTGCCGCTGCGCCAAAGCCTAATAGTATAGGGGTAGGTATCCAACGCCGGGCGCCGGGCGGGCGTACAGCCAGCAAAGCCTTTTCCACTATGCAAGCTCCCCTTATTGGCCAGCCGCTCCGCCGCGTTGAGGGCCGCCTGAAAGTAACCGGCCAAGCTCATTTTGCCGCCGAGCACCCAATAGCGGGCGTCGTATACGGGGCGCTGGTTATCAGCGCTATCGGCAAAGGGCGCATCACGCACCTCGATGCTACCGAGGCCGCCCGGCTGCCCGGCGTGCTGGCCGTGGTGTCGCACCTCAACAGCCCCAGGGTGCCCGGCTACGATAATCCCCAGCCCGACAAGCGCGTGGATGGCCAGCAGTTTCGGGTATTTTTTGACGATAAGATTCACTTCGGCCACCAGCCCGTAGCCCTGGCCATCGCCGATACGCCCGAGCGCGCCCGCCAGGCCGCCCACTTGGTGCACGTGCAGTACGCCGCCGAAGCCCCCGAAACCGACCTGGCTGCCCACCTCGGCCGCGCTATCAAGCCCAAGAAAGCCGACGACTCGACCCGCGGCGCGGGCGCCCCGGCTGGCCCGGCGGCCGTAGAAATCAACCACGAGTACCGCACCCAGCTGCAGGTGCACAATCCCATGGAAACCCACTCGGCCATTGCGCAGTGGCAAGGCAACAGCTTGACGGTGTGGAATAAAACCCAGGCGCCCACCCTGGCCCGGCAAGACTTGATGAAGCTCTTTGCGCTGCCCGAAACGGCGGTGCAGGTGCACTCGCCCTACGTGGGTGGTGCCTTCGGGGGCTCGTCGCGCATCTGGCCCGCGCAGATGGCGGCCATCCTAGGGGCCAAGGTGGTGGGGCGGCCGGTGAAGGTGTTCAACCAGCGCGAAGATGAGTTCAACATGGTAGGCTACCGGCCGGCCTCGGTGCAGCGGGTGCGGCTGGCGGCCCAGGCCGATGGCACGCTGGTAACTATTGAGCACGAGGCGTTTGGGCTGACTTCGCGCTACGAGCAATTTAGCGAGCGCATTCTGCATCCCACCCGCCACGGCTACCGCTGCCCCAGCGCCAAGCTCAGGTACTTGCTGGTGCCGCTGGACATGAGCACGCCCTGCTGGACGCGCGGCCCCGGCGAAACCACCGGCAGCTTCGCCATCGAATCGGCCATGGATGAGCTGGCCTACGCCCTGAAGCTAGACCCGCTGGCCCTACGCCTGCAAAACTTCGCCGAGCGCGACCCCGAAGACGACCGCCCCTGGAGTAGCAACTTCCTGCGCGAGTGCTACGCCCTAGGGTCCGAACGCTTCAACTGGGCCAGCCGGGCGCAAGCAGTGGGCGCGCTGCCACCCACGCCCCAGGGCTGGCTGGTGGGCCAGGGCATGAGCATGGGCATCTACCACGCCAGCCGGGTGGAGTGCAGCGCCCGCGCCCGCCTGCTGCCCGATGGCACGCTGCTCGTGCAAAGCGCCACCGCCGACGCCGGCCCCGGCACTTATACCGTAATGACCCAAATTGCCGCCGACACCAGTGGCCTGCCCGTCAGCGCCATCCGCTTCGAGCTGGGCGATTCCAGCCTGCCACCCGCGCCGGGCCAGTTCGGCTCGCACACGGTGGCCTCGGTGGGCGCGGCCGTGCACGCGGTGTGCACCGCCCTGCGCCAGCAACTGCTGCAGCTGGCGGCTACTGCCCCCGGTGCCCCCCTAGGCCAAACGCCGGCCGCCGAGCTGACGCTGGCTGACGGCGCGGTGCGCGTAGCTAAAGGCGCCCAAAGCCTGCCAGTAGGCGAGGTGCTACGCCGCCACAACCTACCCGCCCTGGAGCTAACCGAGAAAGCGCCCGCCGTGGACGAGAAGGGCCCATATTCGGGCTACTCCTTCAACGCCAGCTTCGTAGAGGTGCACGTGCACCCGCTCACCCGTGAGGTGCGGGTGTCCCGCGTGGTGTCGGCCATCGATGCCGGCCGAGTGATGAACCACCAAACCGCCCGCAGCCAGGTGTACGGCGCCATTACCTGGGCTATCGGCTTGGCGCTGATGGAGGAAGCTACCATGGACCACCACCTCGGCCGCGTCACCAACCACGACCTGGCCAACTACCACGTGCCCACTAACGCCGACGTGCCCACCGCCATCGACGTGCTGTTCGTGGACAAGCCCGACCCGCACCTCGACCCCATGGGCGCCAAGGGCCTCGGCGAAATCGGCATCGTGGGCCTCACCGCTGCCATCGCCAACGCCGTGTACCACGCCACCGGCAAGCGCATCCGCGAGCTGCCCATTACGCCGGATAAGCTGCTGTGAAGCAGCTTATTTAGCAGCTCGCCAATGAGCTATAGCGTGCTCGAAAAAGGAGCGAACAACTGGCTTTTTTCCACCTACAAAAACTTGAAAGCGACTACTGTCTTTCTTGGTAATTGTCATGTACGAGATATAAGTTAGCGACTTATCGAGGTACGTGGTGTCGATACGCGCAATTTCCGCGTAGTAAGCGCTGTTCAGTTGATTTTTGCGCTTATCCGACGGCAGCCAGTAATGCGCCAGGCGTTTGGTGGTATAGAAATTACCTGCTCCCGCTGCTTTGTCAGGTGCATTCGTGTAGAATTCGTACACTCTTTCATTTGAGTCTAGCAGCCCGAGATTGCGCAGGCGCTGAATGGTTTTTTCAGACAGCCGATAGCCGGGGTGCACCTTTTCGCAGCTGCTAACTCCCACCGCTAGCAGGCCCGTAAGCAACAAGGTTTTTCGCATAGTAGTAGGAAAAGCTACCCCAGCTTCTCCTTAAATAGCCCTAGGGTGCGCTCCCAGGCCAGCTTGGCGGCGGCGGCGTTGTAGCGAGCGGGCGAGGTGTCGTTGTTGAAAGCGTGGTTAACACCCTCGTACATAAACAACTGGTAGGGGATGTGCGCGGCCTTGAGCGCCGCCTCGTAGGCCGGAATGCCCGCGTCGATGCGCTCGTCGAGGCCGGCGTAATGCAGCATGAGCGCGGCTTTGATGTTGGGCACGTCCTGGGCGGGGGGCTGCATGCCGTAGTAGGCCACGGCGGCGTCGAGCTTGGGGTCGTGGGTGGCGAGCTGGTTGGCCAGGCCGCCGCCCCAGCAGAAGCCCACGCAGCCGGTGCGGCCGTTGCTCTCGGGCCGGGCGCGCAGGTAGGTTAGGGCTGCCAGGTAGTTGTGCAGGTTCTTCTGCGGGTCGAGCTGGCCGATGAGCGTGCGGCCCTGGTCCTCGTCGGCCGGGGTGCCGCCCACCACGCTCAGCGCATCCACCCCTAGGGCCAGGTAGCCGGCCTGGGCCACCCGCCGCGTCACGTCCTTGATGTGCGGCGTCAGGCCCCGGTTTTCGTGGATGACAACCACGGCCCCGCGCTTTTTCTTGCCTTTGGGGTGCACCAGGTAGCCGCTCACGGTGGCGCCGTCGCCGGGCCAGGTCACAGTTTCTTCCTCCAGGTTTTCGGCCAGGGGTGCCACGGTGGCGGCGTGGGCGTAGCCGGGCTCCAACACGGCCAGGGCGCTGGTAGCCAGCGCGGCGCTGCCCGCCAGCTGCAGCAGCCGCTCCAGAAACTCGGCGCGGGCCAGCGGGCGGTGGGTGTACTCGTCAAAGAGGTTGATGATGCGCTGGTCCATGAGGGCGGGTAGGGTGGGGGTGGGCCGTAAGGTAGCGGCAATTTTTTGCTTGGCTGCTAAAATAAAGTTCATTGCCGAGCGCCTTCTGCCATGCCAGGGCTGCGCTTACGGGTAAGGGTGGCCTAATACAAGGCCCATTCTACGTATATGAACCTCTTAACCAACAAGCAAGTAGCCATTATTGGCGCCGGCCCCACGGGGCTGATGCTGGCCGTGCTGCTGCAACAGCGCGGTGCCACCGTAACCGTGTACGAGCGCGACGCCGGCCCCGAAACGCGCATCTGGGGCGGCACCCTCGACCTGCACCGCAACAGTGGCCAGCGCGCTCTGGAGGCGGCCGGGCTGCTTCCGCAATTCTACCAGTTGGCCCGTCCCGCCGCCGAGCGCACCGCCGCCCCCGATGGCACCATCCTGGAAGATGAGCCGGTGGAGGAAGCTACCGCCTACTGGCGCCCCGAAATCGACCGGCCCGACCTGCGCCGCCTGCTGCTGGGCGCCCTAGCCCCCGGCACCGTGCGCTGGGGCCACGCCTTCGATGGCCTCGATGAGCTGCCCGACGGCCGCTTGCAGCTGCACTTTACCGGCCAGCCCGCCCAGCTAGCCGATGTAGTGGTGGGCGCCAACGGGGGCCGCTCGAAGGTGCGCCGCTACGTGGGGGGCGCCGAGCCGGTGTATTCGGGCACCGTGTATGTGCAGGGCGACCTCCGTGACCCGGCCCGCCACGCGCCCGCCTACGCCGCCCTCACCAATGGCGGCAACCTGATGGTGCCCGGCCAGGCCAACCTGCTGGTGAGCCACACTAAGGCCGATGGCACCCTGGAAATGGGCCTCTCCTTCCGCGTGCCCGAAAACTGGATGGCCGAGCGCGGCATCCGCGGCGACCAGCCCGATACCGTGCGCCAACTGCTGCGCGACACCCTGCGCGACTGGGCGCCCGTGTACCAGCAGGCCTTCACCGCCACCCAGGAGTGGCGCGTGCTGCCCCTGTACTTCGTGCCGCTGGTGCCCGACCGGCCCGTGCCGCGCCCCATTACGCTGGTTGGCGATGCGGCCCACCTCATGCCGCCCTTCGCGGGCATTGGCGTTAACATTGGCCTACTCGATGCCCTGTACCTGGCCGAGGCCCTAGGCAACCCCGACCACCCCGACCCGTGCGCCGCCATTGCCGCCTACGAGCGCACCATGTACGCCTACGCCCACCACGCCCAGCAAATGACGGCCCGTGCCGAGCGCAACATCCATGGCGAAACCCCCGGCGCCGACCTGCACGCCGAGCACGTTGCCTGGAACGCTTTGCTAACTGGGGAATAAGCTGCCCGCTGCTACAACGCGGTGGCCCCGGCCGGCGTACCCTAGGGATACTTTTCCTTTTCCGCATGTTCACCCTTTCCCCCTCTCAACTGTCGCTGGAGCTGCGCCGCGGCCACAACGACGACCTGCGCCGCCGCCGCTGGATAATCGGCCTGTCGATGGTGACAGCCACCGCCGGCCAAATTGTGACACTCTACCAAACTGGCATCATCCACCACCTGCCCGACCCGCCCCTCGACGTGTTCGACTCCGACAAGGTCGATGCCTCCGACTACGGCTACAAGCGCCTGCAAATGCCCGACGCGCCCGCCATGCTTATCACGGCCGGCATCACGGCGGCCCTAGCCTCGGCCGGCGGCAGGACCGGGCCCGGCAGCAGCCCTGGCTCCCCGTGGCCCTGCTCGGCAAAACCCTTATCGACCTGGTTACTAACGTGCAACTAGGCCGCGAGGAGTGGCAGGAAAACAAGAAGCTCTGCTTCTACTGCCAAACCAGCACCGCCGCCGCTACTGTAGCCGCCGTACTCGCCGTGCCCGAGGCGATTAAAGCCATCAAAACACTGCTGGGCAAGAAGAAGTAAGCCCCACCAATTCGGCTTAGTAGCCTTTTGCAGTCTATAACAATTCAAGCCCCGCCTAATAGCGGGGCTTTTTGCGTGGGTTTGCCAGCTGCTACGAGCTATTTTGCAGGTGTACATCCTTTTACCTTCTGATGCGCTTGATTTTTGGGCTGCTACTAATAAGTGCCCTAGGGCTAGCCGGCTGCGAGAGCCGCAGGCCGGCAAACACGGATGCCACACAACCGACAGCCGTAGTTGATACGTTGCTCAACCAACGCCCAGTAGCTGGCACTTTGCCGCCTGACACGCTCGACTACGCTAAGGAGATGGAACGCCAGTCCATGTATCCACAGCGTGATACACTCATTCAACTTGGCTCGCGCCACTACTGGCTGAATGTTAAGCTGGTAGCTGATTCAACCCGACCCATCGACTTTGCTCCAGCGGAGTTGGCCGGCCGCTATTTTGCGGCGCCCTCCGATACCGCCTGGCGGGCGCACCGCGTGCGCGGCTACGATGGTACCTACACCTTCACCTTGCGCGATTCAACCCGGCAGCGGCTTATTTTTTCGCGTCTGCTGCACAAAAAAGACTTGCGCGCTGCCGGTCCGCCGGAGATGGTAACCGTCAGTGAGCCTGACTTCTACTACTGTGGCTACAGCACTGGTCTCAACGCGCTGCTGTTTACGGTGGAGGTGGGGATTCCTAGCAGCGACGTGGGCTACCGGGCTGCACTGCTGCTCGACGCCCGTACTGGCCAAGTGCAGGCGCTGCACGACATCGGTAGCAGCAGCTTCGACGCCACCGACTGCAACCCTAGGGTGGCACCCAATGGCCAAGCCGTACTCACCTGCGCCGACGAATTGCTACGGCCGGGCCGCCCATCGCTTAGCCTGAAGCGTCCTCACGCCGAGCTGCGCTTCGCTCGGTTCCTCACCGATACTACCTTCTTAGTAATCTACGCTTTCGGTGATTACCGCCCTGCAAAGCTGGATGAGGAAGTTCCCCTTACTGATTCGGACGACCCCAATATTTCCGCTGGCTTTTCTCAGCCTCCACTACAAGAGTTCGTCAGTACACCCGCTCAGGCTCGCGCCGCCAATGCCTTCATCTATAGCACTAGCGGCCGAGTGCTGCGCAAATTCAAGTACGATGGCTGGGAGCCCGCTATGGGCTATGCGCTACCTCGCTACTGGCTGGCGGCTACCCGCACGCATTATTTAGTGAGTGAAGGCAAAGACCTGGTGCTGTTGCCTCGTGCCCAGCCGGGTACGTTTCAGAAGTTACCCATCAAGCGCTTGCCAAAGTTTCACCCGCCGCGCCGGCCCCAGGAAGCGCAGTTTACGCTTTACAGCGACGCAGGTGACTATACTTTTTACGTGGATAAGGCCAAGCCCGAAGCTATTCGCTATCAGTTCAAACCAATAGAATAGCCCCGTGCTGGTCTACACCTCCACTACCTCGCCCGAGCCAAAGTAGTAGATGACCCCGTGCACCCGGCCGTAGCCCAGCTCGCGAAACAGCCGGCTGTACTCACACAGGCGAATTTTATCAATGTCGCGCGGCGGCGGCAGCTTAAAGTCGAGCATCGTCACCACCTGCTCGGCGCGACTGGAAGCCAGGCTAAACACAATGCGGTCGGGCTTGTAGGCGCGGTGCGTGTGGCCGCCCACCAGGATTTCGCGCTCGGTTTCCACAGCCAGGTCGTCGGCGAAGTAGGGGGCTAGGCGCTCGTCGGCCAGGATGGCTTGCAGGCGCGTTTCGAGCTCGGGCCGCTCTTTCTGGCTGATGATACCGTTGGCTACCAGCTGGCGCAGCGAGCGGCCCAGGTCGCGGGCGCTTAGTAGGCGGCGCAGGGCGTAGTGCAGCTTGCGGTTCAGCTCGCCCAGGCGCTCCTGCTCGTCAAAGTCGAACACCGTAGTGGCGTGGCGGCGCAGGCGCAGTCGCTCGTGCCAATCGGTGCTGGCCAGGTTGGTGAGGGCGAAGGCTGGGTTTTGGTTTGCGGTTTTTGGTTTTGGGTTGTGCGCACCCTGACTGAGCACGAAGCCGGTTTGGCCGTCGCACCACTGCCCTAGGGTGCGCAGGTAGCCCGAGAGCAGCGCGGCCACGTCGCGAGCCTCGCCTTGCTCGGCCGCCAGTTCGGGCGCCCCTGCTACCGGCAGTTCGGTAGCCGGGCGGCGCGGCTCGCCAGGCAGCTTACTGATGACGTAGAGCCGGTGCCGCGGGCGCGTGAAGGCCACGTACAGCGTATTCAGCCCATCGAGCAGGGTTTTCTCTACCTCCTCCTGGCGCTGGGGGGCTAGGGCGGTGTGCAGCAAGGTTTTATTGAGGCGCACCACCGCTACATCGGGTAGGGTAGGCAGGGGCTTCTCGGCGGCTTCGAGGCGGCCCCAGAGGCGGGCGTCGGTGCGCGGCACCAACTCCCAGTCGGCAAACGGCACAATCACCACACCGTAGGCCAAGCCCTTGGCCTTGTGCACGGTAGTGATGGTGATGGCATCGGTGCCGCCCGGCGCGTTAATGCTCAAGGCACCCTTGCGCTCGTCCCAGTAGGTGAGGAAGTTACCCAGGTTATTGCCATACTTCAGGCTGAACTCCAGCGTCAAGTCGAGGAAGCGGAATAGGTAGTCGCTTTCTGCATTGGCCCCGAGCAGTTCGAAGATGCCCAGCAGCTTCTCGGTCAATTCGTACAGCCCCAGGTTGCCGGTTTTGTGCTCCTCCAAGTCGAACCCTAGGGCCCGCAGTTCGTCGAAAAATGGCGCGCCCGTCTCCTTGTCGTTGGCAATCTTGGCCAGGTGCCGGGCCCGCGCTGGGGTGGGGGGCAGGCGCCGCACCACCTTGTCAATCAGCAGCAATGCTTCGGCCCGCGCCAGCGTGTCGCTGCTTTGGTGCAGCACCCGCATCACGGCCACCAGCAGATTCACCACCTCCGCAAACTGCAAGGCCAGCGAGTCGGCCGAGATAATGGGGAAGCCCCTTTCTTTTAAGAACTTGGCTAGCAGCCGGCTCTGGCCCCGCGTGCGGCACAGCACGGCCACATCGCCTAGGGCATAGCCATCGGCCAGGGCCTGCTCCACCAGCGCCAGCGCCAGGTAGCAGGTGCTCTCGTTGTAGTCGAGCGCGGCCCCGTCGAGGTAGCCCGTGAGCGTGGCGCCGTACTCGCCGGTGGCCGGGGTGTAACGCCGGGCCGGCGCGTCGCGGTGCGTAAACAGCAACTCGACGTGGCCGGCAGCAGGCCCTGAAGTGAGTGCCCCGCTCGGTTGTGCCTGCTCGAAACCCGCCGCGAAAATGCCGCCCACCAGCTCGCCGCTGGCCCGCTCGCGCACGTAGGTAAAGAACTGGTTATTAAAGCCGATGATGGCCGGTTCGCTCCGGTAGTTCACGGCCAACGACTTCGGCTCCAGGTTTTGCTGCAAGGTCAGGTAGCGGCCGGCTAGCAGCTGCTGCATCTCGGTGTCGCGGGCGCGGGCCGCCAGCGCGGGCGTATTGCGCTGGTAGAGGCGCAGAATCTGCTCTAGCTCGCCGCCCCGCCAGCGGTAAATGGCCTGCTTGGCATCACCCACCGCCAGCGACAAGCCGCCGTTGCCTACCGCGTTTTCTACCAGCGGCAGCAGGTTATTCCATTGTAGCACCGACGTGTCCTGAAACTCGTCAATCAGCAAGTGGCGGTACCGCTCCCCTAGGCGCTCGTACAAAAAGGGCACCGGCTCGCGCAGCACAATAGCCGCAATGCGCCGGTTAAATTCCGAAATCAGTACTACGTTGCGCTCGCGGCTGATGTCCTCCACTAACTTGTTGAGCTCGCTCAACAGCGAGGCATGAAACAGAAACGGCTGGATGGCGCGCAGTAGCTGGTAGCCGGGCAGCAACTCTTCGCGCAGCCGCTCAAACTCGATAAACGCCGTGGTTAGCGGCTCGCGCACGGCATCTACCCGCGCCCGGTCGGCCGCCGACTTCACCTTACTACTGTACCACTTATCCTCGCGCATCGTGCTCAGCACGTAAGAGTTGGGCGCCTGCTCGGGCTCCATGCGCTTTGCCCATTTCGTGGCGTAGCCGTAGATGCCCTGGTCGCCCCGCGCCAAATCGGCCGCTGTCACGCCCGCCGCCCCTAGGGTTGCTTCCGCCGCTTCGGCCACCGCCCGAAACTGCGCTTCCGTAGCAGCCAACTGCTCGCGGAGTTGCTGGTCGAGCGTCCGGAAATCGGCCATTGTCTTCTGGCCCAGCTGCGTCACCGCCTCGTGCACACTCTCGTTAAACAGCGCCCGCCCGAAGTCCAGTAGCTCGTCGGGCAGCTTATTCCAGCTGCGGCCCTCCTCAGCTTGCCCTAGGGCATAGTCGGCCAGCGTTTGGCTCAGCAGGCGGCTATCGGCGTCACGGTTCACGCGGTCGAGCAGCCCCGCCACGGCCGAGCGCAGCACGCTGTCGGTATCCAGCTCCACTTCAAACGAGGCCGGCAGCCCCAGCTCGCGCGTAAACGCCGTCACGATGCGCTGCACAAACGAGTCGATGGTGCTCACCGCAAAATCGGCGTAGTGGTATAGCACCAGCTGGAACGTAGCCGCCGCCCGCCGCCGCACTTCCTGCTGCCGCGCCTCCGCAGTAGCCAGCCGCGCTGGCAGCTGCCCTTCGGCGGCTAACTCGTCGGCCACCTCGGCCAGTAGGTCGTCGTTTTTGGTATCGCCACCCTGTGCAAAGCCCCGCAGCGCCCCCACAATGCGCTCCTTCATCTCGCCCGCCGCATCGTTGGTGAACGTGATAGCCAGAATACTCTTAAAGTAGTCGGGCCGAAACGCACGCTCTCCCGTCGGGTCGGCCGGCTGCGGGTACCCTAGGGCCAGCTTTAGGTACTCCTTCGTTAACTGGTACGTCTTCCCCGAGCCAGCCGAGGCGGAATAGATGCGAAAAGGAGCGGGCATTAAGCAACTCAGAAGTTAAAGTAGCAACAATCAGTGCCCAGCAAGTAGTGCCGCTGGCTGCTCAGCAGTTGTGTGGTTGCCAAGCCAAGGAGGCTGACCCTAGCGGGTAGCAACGCGCTTCACTTCCATCAGGTTAGGGGTTTCGCGCACAATGCGCAGGGCACTACCTTGCAACGCTACCCGTAGGGCCTGCCGCCGCGTGAGGCGGCCGCGCACGGGCTGCACCGGTATGTTTACCAGCGACTTATCGGTGTAGCGGATGTAGCAGCCAGTAGCGTGGGCAATGGCCCGCGCCGTTTCGTCAAAGCGTTGAGCAGGCAGGTTGTACACCACCTGCTGGTCGCATTTGCCCAGCTGAATACGAGCCTTAACGGGCTTTTTCTTAGCCGGTTGCTGAACGGGAACAAGCCGGGCAGGAGCCGGAGCGGCAACGGCTAGCGTAGGCGCGAGCAGTAGCAGGCAGGAGACAGCGCGGATAGTAAGCATACACGAAAGTAGCCGTTAGGCTGGCAGCAGCCGCTCCGCCACCTCGGCGGGCACGCGCACTGGGCGGCCGCTGGTGGCATCTAGCAGTACCCACTGCGTTTCGGCGCTGCACAGTAGCTCGCCGTGGCGCTCGATGCGGGTGAGGCGCTTCGAGCGGGCACCATTTACGTCGGCCACCCACGTGCGGGCCGTTAGTTGCTCGCCCTCGTAGGCCGAGCGGTGATAGCGAATGTGATGCTCCTGCACCACCCAGATTTGCGGTGTCCCGAGGTCGGGCGGGTAGAGAGTGTGCCAGTGGGCCGCAGCCACGTCCTGCACCCAGCGTAGGTAAGCTACGTTGTTGGCGTGGCCGAGCTGGTCGATATCGCTAGCCTCTACGGTAAAGAGGTGAGAGAAAGCGTACTCTGGAGCGGTGGGCGTGTTCATAGAATTTTAGGCAGGCGGTGGTAGTTCGGGAATTCTATTTATCTTTGGCGCAACTCGTGGCTCTGTGTTGCTGTTCCGGTCCGCTCCGGTGTAGTTACATCCCAGGTCCCCCAGCTATCGCCGGGCCTACGACGACACCAAATATCTTTTTTTAATATGCCGACCGGAACGGTAAAATTCTTCAATGAGACCAAAGGTTTTGGTTTCATCAAAAACGACGAAACGGGCCAAGACATCTTCGTGCACGTTACCGACCTCGTGGATGCCAAGACGCTCCGCGAACGCGACAAAGTTCAGTACGAAGAAGCCCAGGGCCGTAAAGGTCCGAATGCTGTGAAAGTATCCGTGATTAGCTAAGTAGTAGCTAACACCTTCGTACATAGTAAAAAGTGCGCTTCCTGGCTGGAGGCGCACTTTTTTGCATTATAATTAACGTGTTAGCCGATGCTTTCCCCTGGTGATAGCTTTGGTAGAATGCACCTGTTGGCGCTGGCTAAGAAAATTTAACCTACCTTTATAGCAATTCAAAGGTCTGTAGTGCTTTTCCGGTCCGCTTTGGTGTGTTTCATTGCATCTTAGGTTCCTGGCCTTCACGGGGTTTTGAAGACATCATAGTTTCTTTTTTATGCTGACCGGAACGGTAAAATTCTTCAACGAAACCAAAGGCTTTGGTTTCATCACCCCCGAAAACGGGGGACAGGACATCTTCGTACACGTAACCGACCTCATGGATGCCAAGACGCTCCGTGAACGCGACCGTGTGCAATACGAAGAGGCACAAGGCCGTAAGGGCCCGAATGCTGTGAAAGTATCGGTGATTAGCTAGTAAACTAGTCTCGTTGCTTTACCAAAAGGCGCGTTTCCCGATTGGGAAACGCGCCTTTTAGTTTATAGTGACTAGGGCAGTCCTGCCGTCAATAGTACTAACTAAGCATGGGCAATACTTTCTGTAGAGTCAAATAAATATTAATTGGATTTTAAATAAAAAATCCGTACCTTTGCACCCGCATTTGAGAACGGCCCCAGTTAAGTGGCCGGGGTGGCCTAGGGTTAAGTAAGTGGCTGCCGAGTAGTTCCCGTTTAGTTCGGTCGTATTTTTTCCGCCTTGTCGTTGTCAGGAAAGGTTGAGGGGGAAGAAGCGCCGCCGCTGTTGAGCCGGCTGTTTTCAGAGCATAGTCTCATTCCCCCAGCCACTTCGGTTTTGGAAAACCAGGTGGCCTAATATCCTATTCCGTTCCGACATGGAAACCGAAAAAGTAGAAGTGGCCGACAAGGCCAAGATTCGCTTCGACGAGCTCAACCTCTCGCCCGAAGTACAGCGTGCCATCACCGAAATGGGCTACGAGGAAGCCTCGCCCATTCAATCGGCCGCTATTCCGGTGCTGCTCGCCGGCAAAGACGTTATCGGCCAGGCCCAGACGGGCACCGGCAAAACGGCCGCCTTCTCCATCCCCGCTATCGAGGGTGTAAACGGCGAAAGCCGTGACGTACAAGTAATTGTGCTCTGCCCCACCCGCGAGCTAGCGGTGCAGGTTTCGGGCGAAATTCAGAAGCTGGGTAAGTACAAAAAAGGCCTGGCTGTAGTGCCCATTTACGGTGGCAGCAGCTACGACCGTCAGTTCCGCGCCCTCGAGCGCGGCGTGCAAATCGTAATTGGTACGCCTGGCCGCGTAATGGACCACATCGAGCGCGGCACGCTGAAGCTCGACAAGGCCACCAAAATCATCCTCGACGAGGCCGACGAGATGCTCGACATGGGCTTCCGCGAAGACATCGAGTTTGTGCTCAGCAAAATGCCTGAGAATCGCCAGACGGTGTTTTTCTCGGCCACGATGAGCAAGCCCATCCTGGAGATGACCAAAAAATACCAGCGCGACCCGCAAACGGTAAAGGTCAACCACAAGGAGATGACGGTGTCAAACATCGAGCAGAGCTACTTCGAAGTGCGCGGCCCGCAGAAGAAGGACGTGCTCACGCGCGTGCTCGACATGTACAACCTGAAGTCGACCATCATCTTCGCTAATACCAAGCGCATGGTGGACGATATTGTAGCCGACCTGCAAGCTAAAGGTTACTTTGCCGACGGCCTGCATGGCGACATGAGCCAGGCTCAGCGCCAGAACACGCTCGATAAATTCCGCAAGAGCACCCTGGAGATTCTGGTGGCTACCGACGTAGCCGCCCGCGGCATCGACGTGGACAACGTGGAGGCCGTATTCAACTACGACTTGCCCGCCGACGAAGAATACTACGTGCACCGCATCGGCCGCACGGGCCGCGCCGGTAAGAGCGGCCGCGCCTTCACCTTCGTGAGTGGCCGCGACATCTACAAGCTGCGTGACATCATGCGCTTCACCAAGGCCGACATCAAGCTGGAGCAAGTACCGAGCTTCGCCGACGTGTCGGAAGTGAAAACCACGCTCTTCCTCAACCAGATTAAGGAAGTGGTGGATAAGGGTGGCCTAGATAAGTACATCGGCCGCGTGCAGCGCCTGCTCGACCAAAGCGAAGACATTACCTCGCTCGACATCGCGGCCGCGCTGCTGAAGATGACGATGAAGGAAGACAAGCGCAATGAGCAGAGCCTCGATGCGGGTCGCGAGCGCGGCGCCAGCCGCCCCGGCTACACGCGCCTATTCATCAGCATGGGCAAGAAGGACCGCCTGCACCCGCGCGACGTGGTGGAGTTGATTTCGGAGAACACCGCATTGCAAGGCAACAAAGTGGGCGACATCGCCCTCTATGATAAGTTCAGCTTTGTGGAAGTGCCCAGCGAGTTCGCCGATGAAGTGGTAAGCCAGCTCGGCCGCAGCAGCATTCAGGGCCAGCCGGTTACGTTCAGCATCGCTACGCCGGTGCAAGATGCCGCTGCCAAGGAAGAAGGCCTGAACCGCCCCGAGCGGCGCGGCTTTGGCGACGGCGAGCGCCGCAGCTTCGGTGGCGGTGAGCGCCGCGAAGGTGGCCGCCCGCCATTTGGCAACAAGGGTGGTAGCTACGGTGGCGACCGCCGCGAAGGTGGTAGCAGCTATGGCGGTGGCTACAAAGGCAACCGCGATGGTGGTAGCAGCTACGGCAACCGAGGCGGCAGCTTTGGCGGCGACCGCCGCGAGGGCGGCAGCAGCTCGGGTGGTGGCTACCAGCGCGGCGGCTACAAAGGTGGCCAGGGCGGCGGTAGCTACGGCAACCGCGAGCGTGGCAGCTTCGGTGGCAAGCGCGAGAACTTCGACGAGTAAGCTAACGGTACTACCCAGTAGCACAAAAAAAGAAGGCTGCCCTAGGGCAGCCTTCTTTTTTTGTGGCTTCTCGCGTTAGTCGCTCATAGTGAATAAGCGCGCAAGCTGCTCATCGCTTAATTACTTAGACGAGTCGCGCAGCGCCTTAATCTCATCGTGGGCAGCTTGTACACCTTGGGCTTGCTTGGCGATAATCGACTTCAGGTCGCCGGGCAGGTCTTGTACGTTGGTGGCCGTTTCGTAAGCCTTCTTGGCTACGTCTTCGCCGCGCTCGCACTCGGCCAGGATGGCGTGGTTGTCGTGGCCAGTTACGGCCGATTTCAAGTCAATCCACACGTGGTGGATAGCGCCTACTACCGACGAACCTTCGTTGGTGTCGGGTTTCAGGTCGAGCTTGAACATCTGGTCTTCCAGCTCGGTGATGTAGCTAGCGCGCTGGGCAGCATATTTCTTGAACAGGTCCTTCAGGTGCTGGTCCTTTACGTCGGTCATCGCGTCGGCGTAGCCTTTCTGGCCATCTTTCAGCACGGTGATGAGTTCGTTCAGGGCGGTTTGCGTGGCTTTGGCTTCCATGAGTGGAAAGAGAGTTTAGTGGGGAAATGTACCCGGTTTACTAGCCAAAGGCCCCTAGGGTTACGGCCGACGTTTAAATTGTGCTAGCTAGCGGCCGCACAGCCGCGGCTGGCCCACTACCAGCACAAATTCGTTGCGCTACCCTGCTCTACCTTGGGCTGGGGCAACCCGCCGTGGCCGAAAGCTACGCTGCCATGGCGCGCCCGGCCAGGTACCCAGTAGCCCAAGCGGCCTGGAAATTGAAGCCACCCGTGATGCCATCCACGTCTAGTACCTCTCCAGCAAAATATAAGCCCGGCACCCGCCGGCTTTCCATCGTTTCGGAATTGACTTCGCTGAGTGGAATGCCCCCGCAGGTCACAAACTCGTCTTTGTGCGTCGTTTTGCCTTGCACTTGCAGCGGCGTGCGCAACAGCAGTTCAAGCAGACGGTTTTGGGCTTTGGCGGGCACTTCGTTCCAGCGCGTATCGAGGCCTAAGCCGGCTTCAGTCGCTAAGGTGCGCCACAGGCGGGTGGGCAAGTTAAACTGCGGGTGGGCAGCCACTTGCTTCTTGCCGTTGTCGTGCCGAAACTGCTGGGCCCAAGTGCGCAGGGTGTCGTCGGTGTGCGTGGGCACCCAGCTCACCAGGGCGGTGCCGTGGTAGCTTAGCTCGTGCAGGCGGCGGGCGCCCCAGGCCGATAGCTTGAGCACGGCCGGCCCACTCACGCCCCAGTGCGTAACGAGCAGCGGCCCCTCGTACTGCAGTTTCTCGCCGGCCAGCACCACGCGGGCATGCGGCACGCTCACGCCCGGCAGCTCGCGCAGGGGCGAAGCGGGCACGTTGAACGTAAACAGCGAGGGCACGGGCGGGGCCACGCTATGCCCTAGGGCCTGCAGCCAGTCGTAAGCCTCGGCCTTGGGGTGGCCGCCGGTGGCCACTAGCAGGCGGCTGGCTTGCAGGGTAGCCCCTAGGCGTTGGGTGCCTTCGCCGCTCAGCGCCAGCGCAAAGCCCCCACCGGGCAGAGGCATAACCTGCTCGACGGCCGTGCGGGTAAAGATGCGCACCCCCGCCTGGCGGGCGGCTTCCTCCAGGGCCTGCGCAATGGTTTCGCTGCTATCGGTTACCGGAAACATGCGTCCATCGGCCTCGGTCTTGAGGGCCACGCCGCGACGGGCAAACCACGCCACCGTGTCGGCCACGCCAAACCGGCGAAAGATGTCTTTGAGCGCCCGCCCACCCCTAGGGTAGTGCTGCACCAATTGGGCCGCCGAGTCGCAGGCGTGGGTAACGTTGCAGCGGCCCCCGCCCGAAATGCGCACCTTGCTCAGTAGTTTCGGGCTTTTCTCCAGCAAGAAAACGGGCTGGCCGGAGCGGGCTTCGGCGCAAGCAATAGCCCCAAAAAAACCCGCTGCGCCCCCGCCCAGCACTACTACCGGAAGTGGCGCAGCGGAAGAGGGAACGAGAGCAGGTAAATCGGGCGCAAGCATTGCGCAAATTTACGGCGGGCTTGGGCTTAGCAGGCGGCCAGCGCAGCTTTTACGTCGTCGTACACAAACAAGTAGGGCACTACTTGCCGCACGAGGCTGCTGTCTATCAGCTTGCCTCCGCCGGTATCGGGCAAAAAGGTGGGGGGCTCGAGGCCAATAAAGCGAGCCGCCTCGGGATAGAAATCGCGGCGTAGCGGATGGTTAGCCGCGCAGATGTTGAGCGTGTAGCCCCAAATATTATCCTGAATGATGGCGCACAGCACGCCCACGGCATCGGTCAGGTGCAGCAGGTTGGTGGGGGCGCTGCCGTGGGGCAGGTTGCGGCGGCCCGCTAGGAAGCGGCCCGGCGCCCGGTCGGGGCCGATGAGACCCCCTAGGCGCACTACGGTGCTCTGCCACTGCTTGTAGCGAGGTACGAAGTGACCCTCGGTGCGCAGCACGTCCGACGAGGCATCGCGGGTGCTGAGGGCATCGCTTTCCCGCATGATGCGCGGCTCATCGGGATACACCCCTACCGTGGACACGAACAGCACCGCCTGAAGGCGAGCGGCGGCCACGGCCCGGTGCACGGGGCGCAGTAGTTGCGGGTAGCCACCCGCCACGGCGGCCCGCGGCGGCACGTTCAGCACCAACGTATCGGCCTGCGAGAGCCAGGCCACGAGGTCTTGCTCGTCGGCCGCAGAGAAGGAAGGACCAAGCTGCAGCAGCTTTGGCTCGATGCCGGCGGCGGCCAAAATCGGTAGTTGCTCGGGGGTAGTGGTAGAGCCTAGCACTCGGCACCCGTGTGCCAGCAGCTCTTTCGCCAGAGGAAACCCTAACCAGCCGCAGCCTAGCAGGGCCACCGTGGTGCGACCAGCAGCCAGACTTTGGGCAGGAGAAACAGACATAATGCGTTGCGTTAGAAAACTTAAAGAGCGAAGGCGGCGAAAGCAGGTAAGGTTAACGCTCGGCAAACATAGTGATAGGAGCCATAGTCGGGTTGCCGACTAAGTAAAAGAACCCGTGGTACCTTGCGCCGCACAGCCACCGCTTGGCCTGGCACCACCTAGTTTATTCTGGCATGAATTCCTCATTCACTCAGCCCATGCTCCGCGATAACGCGCTTACTGGCAAGACCATTATCGTAACGGGCGGCGGCACGGGCCTAGGCCGGGCAATGAGTACATATTTCCTGCAATTAGGGGCCAACGTGGCAATCACCAGCCGCAAACTCGCTGTATTGGAGCAAACGGCAGCCGAACTACGGCAGTTGACGGGTGGCCAAATTTTGCCGCTGGCGTGCGATGTGCGCAAGTACGAGGACGTGGAAGCAATGCTGGCCCGGACCTACGAAGCATTTGGCCGCGTGGATGTGTTGCTTAATAATGCAGCAGGTAATTTTATCAGCCCCACCGAGCGGCTCAGCCACAAAGCGTTCGACGTGATTGTGGACATCGTGCTGAAGGGCACCTACAACTGCACGCTGGCCCTAGGCAAGCGCTGGATTGCGGAGAAGCAGCCCGGCACCATCCTGAATATTGTAACTACCTACGCCTCGGTGGGCTCAGCCTTTGTGGTGCCCTCGGCCGCGGCCAAGGCGGGCGTGCTGGCCCTCACCCGCTCGCTGGCCGTGGAGTGGGCCAAGTACGGCATCCGCTCCAATGCCATCGCGCCCGGCCCGTTCCCGACCGAGGGCGCCTGGAGCCGGCTGTTTCCCGAGCCGCTAGCCAGCCAGCTCGACCCCGCCGCCAGCGTGCCGCTCAAGCGCGTGGGCGAGCACCAGGAGCTGGCCAACCTGGCGGCTTATTTGGTATCAGATTTTTCGGCCTACGTGAATGGGGAGGTGATTACCATCGACGGCGGCGAGTGGCTCAACGGCGCGGGCGAATTCAACAAGCTGGGGGTGCTGACGCCCGAGATGTGGGACCACATCGAGAAAACCATGCGCCGCTAGTGGCCGCGCAGCTGCTGCAAGTAGGGAGCCGACTGCAGTAGCCGGCTCCCGTACCAGCTGAACAGCTCGCCATCGACTACCCGCACCCGCGCGCTGGGGCAGATGGCCTGGAACTCAGCCAGGTGCTTTGCGGCGAACGGGTAGGGCTCGGACGACAAAAAAATGTGCGCTGGCGCGGCGGCTTGCAACTGTTCGAGGCTCACCTCGGGGTAGCGCCCTAGGCCCCCAAACACGTTGGCAAAGCCCGCCCGCCGCAGCATATCGTCGATGAACGTGCCGCCGGCCGCTACCATGTAGGGCTTGCGCCAGATAAAGTAGGCAGCCGTGCTGGGCGCGTGCCCTAGGGTCGGCAGCGCGGTAAAAGAGGCGTCAATGCTAGCAGTCAGCTGTTCAGCTAGTTGCTGCGTGCCCGTGATGGCGCCAATGCGGCGTATCATATCAAGTGCATCTGGCAGGTCTGCCACGTCGCTCATCCAGACTGGGTAATGTTTTTCCAGCTCCGCAATGCCCTCCTGGTAGTTCTCCTCTTTATTGCCGATGACTAAATCGGGTTGAGCAGCCCTGATTTCGGTGAAATTAAAGTTTTTGGTACCGCCAATTACCCGCCGGTGGCGAGCATCTGGCGGGTGCACGCAAAACTTAGTGACGCCCTCTAGCTGCTGGCGGAGGCCGAGGTCGAATAACAGCTCGGTCTGGGAAGGCACCAGCGACACGATGCGCAGCGGCGGGTAGTGAAACCGCACCTCTCGGCCCATCTGGTCTACCGAAACAACTGGCCGCTGGTGAGAAGTGTACGCCATTTTAATAGGGGTTTGCACTACAAAAAAAGCGGCTGCACGCAAGGTGCAGCCGCTTTTAAACGGACTAGCAACTGCTAATTGAAATACCGGAAATCGTGGCCGTCTTCTATACGGAGCAGGGTTTCGTAAATCAGGTCGATAACGTGCTGCACGTCATCCTGGTGCACGGTTTCGACGGTGGTGTGCATGTACTTGAGCGGCAGTGAGATAAGCGCCGAGGCTACACCCGAGCCCGAGTAGGCAAAGGCATCAGTATCGGTGCCGGTGGCGCGGGTGGCGGCGGCGCGCTGGAAAGGGATATCTATTTCCTTGGCCGTGTTGATGATGAGGTCGCGCAGGTTGTTTTGCACGGCCGGGCCGTAGGTAATGACCGGGCCTTTGCCGCAGCTGATGTCGCCGGCCGTTTTCTTCTCGTACATCGGCGACTGGCTGTCGTGCGTCACGTCGGTAATGATGGCCACGTCGGGGTTGATGCGGTGGGCTACCATCTCGGCGCCGCGCAGGCCGATTTCCTCCTGCACAGCATTGACGATGTAGAGGCCGAAGGGCAGCTTGCGGCCTTCCTCCTTGAGGCGCCTAGCTACCTCAGCCACCATGAAGCCGCCTACGCGGTTATCGAGGGCGCGGCCTACGTAATACTTGTTGTTGAGCACCGTGAACTCGTCCTCGAACGTTACCACCGAGCCTACGTGGATGCCCATTTCGGCCACCTCGTCGGCGCTGCTGGCGCCGCAGTCCAGAAAGATGGTTTCGATGGTGGGGGCCTTATCCTGCTCCACCTTGCGCACGTGAATGGCCGGCCAGCCGAACACCGCTTTCACGATGCCTTTCTCGCCAAAAATGTTGACGCGCTTACTAGGGGCCACCAACGCGTCGGAGCCACCGTTGCGGCGCAGGTAGAGGTAGCCCTCCTTGGTGATGTAGTTGACGAAGTAGCTGATTTCGTCAGCGTGGGCCTCGATTACCACTTTGTAGGTGGCCTCGGGGTTGACGACGCCCACCACCGTGCCGTAGGTATCCACGAAGTAGCTGTCAATGTAAGGCCGGATGTAATCCAGCCACAGCTTCTGGCCTTCTTTCTCGAAGCCAGTAGGCGAGGGATTATTGAGATACTTCTCTAAAAAAGCAAAAGACTCGGGACGCATACAAAAGCAAATGAAAAACCTTAGTAATAACGGGCGGCGCCTTTTTCGAGCGCCGTAGCGCAGAGCGAAGTGGCCGCCAGCGTGGGTATCAACAGAAACCAGGAAACTGTAGCAGCCAGTATACCGCCGCCAATCAGCACCAGTCCCATCAGGAGCAGGCAGCTGCCTACCCATTTATTTAAGGCGGCCAAATTTCGTGCCTCATCGGGTTGGTAGCCCTTAATAGGGAAACCGCGCAATTTGTTTTGCCACACGCGCCAGCCAAAATAAATTGGTACCAGCCCAATTAAGCTCCAGAAAAAGAGGCCCGCGGCCAGCGCAACCTGCTGAGTAGTCATGCGGCCTAGGGCTTACAGCGGAATGTTACCGTGCTTTTTGCGCGGCAGCGTGTCCACCTTGTTTTCTAGCATTTTAAAGGCGCGAATAAGCTTTTGGCGCGTTTGCGAGGGCATAATCACTTCATCTACGAAGCCGCGGTGGGCGGCGCGGTAGGGTGTGGCAAATTTTTGCTGGTAGTCGTCTACCTTCTCTTGCAGCTTGGCGGCGGGGTCTTCGGCCTGGGCGATTTCGCGCTTGAAAATAATTTCGGCTGCACCTTTGGCGCCCATTACGGCAATCTCGGCCGAGGGCCAGGCAAAGTTCATGTCAGCGCCGATGTGCTTGCTATTCATCACGTCGTAGGCCCCGCCATAAGCCTTGCGGGTGATGACGGTGATGCGCGGCACGGTGGCCTCGCAGAAGGCGTAGAGCAGCTTGGCGCCGTTGGTGATGATGCCGCGCCACTCTTGGTCGGTGCCGGGCAGGAAGCCGGGCACGTCTTCGAGCACCAACAGCGGAATGTTGAAGGAGTCGCAGAAGCGCACGAAGCGGGCGGCCTTAGTACTAGCGTTGATGTCGAGTACGCCCGCCAGCACGGACGGCTGGTTGCCCACGATGCCGATGCTGCGCCCCCCTAGGCGCGCAAAGCCCACCACAATGTTCTCGGCGAAGGCGGCGTGCACCTCCATAAACGAGCCGGTATCAATAATGCCCTCAATTACCTCGCGGATGTCGTAGGGTTGGTTGGCGTTGTCGGGGATGAGCGTGTCGAGGACCGGGCGGCTCTCGTCGGCACTCGCTTCGTAGGGGAGGCTAGGGGCGGTTTCCTCGCAGTTCTGGGGCAGGTAGCTCAGCAACTGCTTGAGCTGCTGGATGCACACCACCTCGTTGGCGGCCGTGAAGTGCGTGACGCCGCTCTTGGCTGAGTGGGTGCTGGCGCCACCTAGCTCCTCGCTGGTCACGTTTTCGTGGGTCACGGTCTTCACCACGTTGGGGCCGGTCACGAACATGTAGCTCGTGTTTTCCACCATCAAAATGAAGTCGGTGATGGCTGGCGAGTACACCGCACCGCCCGCGCAGGGCCCCATGATGGCCGAGAGCTGCGGCACCACGCCGCTGGCCAGGGTATTCTTATAAAAGATGTCGGCGTAGCCCCCTAGGCTCACCACGCCCTCTTGAATGCGCGCCCCGCCCGAATCGTTGAGGCCAATCACGGGGGCCCCGTTCTTCAGGGCCAGGTCCATGATTTTGACGATTTTCTCGGCGTGCGTTTCGCTCAGCGAGCCGCCAAACACCGTGAAATCCTGCGAGAAAACGTACACCAGCCGGCCGGCGATGGTGCCGTAGCCTGTCACCACGCCGTCGCCCAGGTAGTGCTCCTTATTCAAGCCAAAATCGGTGGCGCGGTGCATTACAAACTTGCCGATTTCTTCAAACGAGCCCGGGTCGAGCAGTAAGTCGAGGCGCTCGCGGGCCGTGAGCTTGCCTTTCTGGTGCTGGGCGTCGATGCGAGCCTGGCCGCCCCCTAGGAGGGCTTCCTGGTTTTTAGCCGCTAGCAAGTCGGTTTTAGAGATGGTGGGCTGGGCGGCTACGTGGGGGTCGGCCATTTCTGGGTGGTGGGATGGGTAGGTGGTTGAGCAGGTAGGTTGGTTGAACCGGACCGATGCCAAAGGTAGGCTTGACCCGAAAAAGCAGCCCGATTTACTTCACCACATAGCTACTTACTCCCAACCCATTTCCTGGTTGGGGCCGGGGGTGTTGTCGAGGCTTCTCCAGAGGTACTTGCACGCCAGGGTGCGGTAGGGGCGCCAGCTTTCGGCAATGGCCAGCATGCGCTTTTGCAGGGCGCGGCCGGTTTCCTCCAGGTGGTAGTGCTTGCGCATGGCGTTCTGGATACCCAGGTCGCCCTCGCTAACCACGTCGGGCTGGTCGAGGGCAAACATCTGAAGCATCTGGGCCGTCCAGCGGCCCACACCCCGAATAGCGGTCAGGTGCTGGGTGAAGGCTTCTTCATCCAGTTGGCTCAAGTGCTCGTGGTCGAGCAAGCCACGCTCCTGGTACTCAGCCACGGCTTTCATGTAGCCGATTTTCTGGCGCGAGAGGCCCGCCTCGCGCAGCTCATCTTCGGTCAGTAGCAGCACTTCGCGCGGCTCGGGGTAGCCGTCGGGACGAAACAGCGCCGCAAAGCGCCGCCAAATAGCCGCCGCCGCCTTAGTCGAAATCTGCTGGCTGACGATGGCGCGCAGCAAGGCTAAATACAAGTCTTCGTGGGCGGCGGGGCGCACGGAGCCGGCCGCGCTGGCAATCGCGCGGGCCAAAATGGGGTCGGCCTGGCGCAGGTGGGCGAGGGCCGCCGCGTGCCAGTGGGGTTCGGTAAGGGGTTCCAAGGAAATAAGTTAGGCCACTGCCTCGAAGGGATAGATATCCTCCGGGTGGGTATGGACTACAACAGTTTCTAGCACCTCGCCGGTTTCACTGAGGCGCAGGCCGGTGAGGCAGCGGCCAAAGACAGCGCCCGTATCGAGGTAAATGGCATTAGCCGCGGCATCGACCCTAGGGCGCCCATCGGCCGTGGGCGTGTGGCCTACCACCTGTCGCAGACCCATATTCAGCAAGGGGCCGCGCCGCCACAACACGCCATCCGCACTATTGGGGTCAAGTGGGTCGGGCACGTCGGCAAAGCCTGCGTGCGAAAACAGCAGCTGTTTCTCTAGCCAATACAGCGGGCGCGCGGCCAGCCAGGCAGCGTGAGGTGCCAGCCAGCCGCGGTGCAGTTGGTATTGCCGCAACGTGCCGCGGCCGCCCCAGCTTAGCCAGGCCGGGAAGGGCCCGTCAGGCCCCAGGTGCTCGGCCATGCCCCAGTCGTGGTTGCCCTGCAGAAACACCGTTTGGTCGGGAAAGTCGACGCTGAGCTTCCGGCACAGCTCCACGGTTTCGGGCGAATGGTTGCCGCGGTCCACGAGGTCGCCTAGCTGCACTAGGGTTTCGGCAGCTGGGCGCCAGTGCGTTAGCATTTCGCGCAAGGTGTGCAAGCAGCCGTGCACATCGGCAACTACGAAGTACCTCATCCAGCACGCGTCTTCTAGGGCCACTTGATCAGCCTTGCATCGATTACGGGCTCTTGTACGGACGTGAGCGGCAGATGGCTACTAGCCTGGGCCGCTCCTCGGGTGCAGTACTGGAGAACGCCCTAGGGCTGCTCTTTTGGCGGGGCGCCGGCTACGCCCAGCCAGCGTACCAGCGGCCCAATGGTCAGCCCTTGCCCAATAATCGAGAACACGACAATGACGTAGGTGATGCCCACTAGCACTTCGCGGGGCGCATCGGCCGGCAGGCTCAGGGCCATCGCTACCGACAGGCCGCCGCGCAGCCCACCCCAGGTGAGCACGGGCACGCTGCGGTGCGAAGGCGTAAAGAGGCCGCTGCTGCGGAGCAACCCTAGGGGCAGCGCCACGGCCAGCAGGCGCGCCCCCAGCACTACCGCTATGGCCACCACGCCCGCCCCGATAATGCGCCCCGTGATGGGCAATACCAACGCCTCCAGCCCCACCAGCACAAACAGCAGGGCATTCAGCACCTCGTCCACCAGCTCCCAAAACTTATCCACGTAGTCCTGCGACTGCTCCGACATGGTGCTGCCGCTGCGGCTGAAGTGGCCCACCAGTAGCCCAGCCACCACCATGGCCAGCGGCCCCGAAGTGTGCAGCTGTCCAGCCAGCGCCGTGCCGCCCGCCACCAGGGCCAGCGTCAGCAGCACCTCCACCTGGTAGTTGTCGACCGAGCGCAACAGCCACGCCGCCCCTAGGCCCAGCGCCGCCCCTAAAGCCACGCCCCCTAAGGCCTCCTGCGCAAACACGGCCAGCGCGTGGCCAGCCGTCACCTCGTGCGGACCGAGCTGGGCCATTTCCAGCAGTACCACAAAGAGCACCACGCCCACGCCATCGTTGAAGAGGGACTCGCCCACTATTTTGAGTTCGAGGTCTTTGTCGATGTTAGCCTTCGTCAAAATGCTAAGCACTGCCACTGGGTCGGTAGGCGAAATGAGCGCCCCAAACAGCAGGCAGTAAATGAGGGGGGTGGGCAGCCCCAGCCAGGGCAGCAGCACGTACATGGCGCCGCCCACCAGCGCCACGCTCAGCGGGGTGCCAATGAGCGCCAGAAGGCCCACCGACCAGCGCAGCCGCCCCAGCCGCCGGGTATCGATGTGGATGGAGCCGGCAAAAAGTAGAAATCCCAGCATCACCTGCATCACGAGGGCGCTAAAGTCGATGGAGCCAACCAGGCGGGCCAAATCTAGCACCGGGGTCACGCCCAGCCGCGCCAGGCCCACCAGCGCCAACGAAGTGAGCAGGCCCAGCACCATCAGGCCAATGGCGGGTGGCATTCGCAAGAAGCGGTAGTTGAGGTAGGCGAAGGCGGCGGCCAGCACCAGTAGCAGCGCCAGGGAATTGTATAAGGGCATTCGGGAAGTAACAGGCATGAGCGGCCAGGCTAACCCAGCCGCTCCGAGGCAAGAAAGAATAAACGGCTATACGTCTAGGCCGCCAGGGTGGCTACGGCTGCGGCCACCTGCGCCACGTCGGCCTCGCTCACGTCGAGGTGCGTCACGAAGCGTACCCAGCTGCCACCGAAGCCGCTGGCGCGGATGCCCCGCGCCTCTAGCCGGGCCAGGAAGTCGGTCACGGTCAGCTGGCTTTCGTCGAGGCGGAAGATGAGTAGATTGGTTTGCGGCTCCAGAATTTCGGCCACGTAGGGTAGGGAGCGCAAGGCTTCGGCCAGGCGCGCGGCGCGGGCGTGGTCGTCGGCTAGGCGCTCCACGTTGTTCTCTAGCGCGTAGAGGCCGGCCGCCGCTAGGTAGCCCGCCTGCCGCCAGCCGCCGCCAAAGAGTTTGCGCAGCCGCCGGCAAGCCCCAATCAACTCGGCCGAGCCCAGCAGCACCGAGCCCACCGGGGCCCCTAGGCCCTTGCTGAGGCACACCGAGATGCTGTCGAACAGTCGGCCGTAGTCCTGGCTGCGCTGCCCGGTGGCTACCAGCGCGTTGAAGATGCGGGCGCCGTCAAGGTGCAGGGCCAGGCCCTTGGCTTTGGTGAGTGCGGCAATAGCTTCTAAGTCAGTCCATTCGTAGCAGCTACCCCCGCCGCGGTTGTGCGTGTTTTCGAGGCAAACCAGTCGGGTAGTGGGGTAGTGCACGTTGCCGAGGGGCCGAATGGCGCCCTCAACCTGCGCGGCCGTGAGGCGGCCCCGCTCGCCGGGCAGCAGCGCCACCGAGGCGCGGGCATGGTGCATAATGCCGCCTACTTCCCACAAGTACACGTGGGCCGTAGCCTCGCACACCACTTCCGACACCGGCCCGCAGTGCGCCATAATGGCCAGCTGGTTGGTCATCGTACCCGAGGGGCAAAACAAGCCGGCTTCCATGCCGAAGCGGGCGGCCAGGCTTTCTTCGAGTTGGCGAACGGTGGGGTCTTCTTCGTACACATCATCGCCTACCGGGGCGGCTTGCATGGCGGCCAGCATGGCGGGCGTGGGCTTGGTGACGGTGTCGGAGCGCAGGTCTATCATAGGGTTTGTCGCTTGTTGCTGCCTGTTGATTGTTAGATGGTTAAGTGCGTATACTATTGGGGCCTAGGGCCCTCTGCCGGCCGTATAATAGCTAGTCGCCTGTCAATCAACAATCAGCAACTAACAATCAACCGGCCCCAGGTTTGGAATTCCAAAGGTAAAGCTGTATTTTTGCGCCTCATTTGCCAGAATCTAACTCGACCAGGTACTCATGTCCGTAACCCGTCTCAAGCGCAAGCACCGCAAGAACATTGCCCGCGCTAACAACGAAACTAAGAAAATCAAAGACTTGCTGCGCACGCCCGTGTTGAAGAACGTGGACCTGGACGAGCTGAAGTCGCGCTTTGGCCAGACGACCTCGGCCGAAGCCGAAAAAAAAAATTCTCAGCCTAGCGTAGACGCTGCGCCGGCCGCCGAAGCTCCTAAGACTGAAGGCCTGTTCGACAAAGTAGCGCACGCCGCTTCGGCCGCCGCCGATGCCGTGAAGCACGCTGCTGCCGACGCCGTTGATGCTGTAACGCACAGCGCTGCTTTCGAAGCTGCGCAAAATGCTGCCCACAACGTAGTAGAAGGCGCCAAGCACGTGCTTGGCTCGCAAGAGCAGCCCGCTGTTGAGGAGCCCGCCAAAAACGGAGAGGCGCAAGTGAATCAGACTGGCACCGAAGGCTTCGACGAAGCCGAAGCGGTAACCAAGCCGGTGAACTCCGACGGTCAGGCCGGCGAACACCCCAAGCCCGAAATCCAACTCTAAGCTTAGGCTTCAGTCAGTTAGAAAAGACGCTTTGCTTCGGCAGAGCGTCTTTTCTGCTTTTAAGCCCTTTGCGGCGGCCCTAGGGGCGCGTTTAGGAACGGGGCCTCTCGAAAGGCAACGGCGCACGTAGCCCCTAGCGCTGCCCCAGGGCGACCGCGAAGCGCCGGTGGCCCTAGGCCCCGGTGTCGAGGAGAGCTGTGCGTGGGCCTAGCTCTACGGCCTGCATATCCACCACCTTGCCCCGGTCGATGCCGAAGCGGAGCATGGTGCGCACCTTGTGAAACCCGTGTCGCCCGGCCGCCCCCGGATTTAGCATGAGCAGATTGCGCTTGGGGTCGGGCATCACGCGCAGGATGTGCGAGTGCCCGCACACAAACAGGCCCGGCTTGGTTTGGGCCAGCAGTTGGCGGGCGGCTGGCGCGTAGTGCCCTGGGTAGCCACCAATATGCGTCATCACCACGTGCAGGCCTTCTACCCGAAAATCCTGCACCAGCGGCTCGCTGTAGCGCACGTCGGGGCCATCGGCGTTGCCGTATACGCCGCGAAAAACCGGCGCCAGCCCAACTAATCGTAGGATTAGCTCGCTCGGGCCGAAGTCGCCGGCGTGCCAAATCTCATCTACATCCTGTAGGTGGTGCGCAATACGGGTATCGAAGTACCCGTGCGTGTCGGAAAGCAGTCCAATGCGCGTCATAGGGCCGCAAAGATGCAACCTGCGCCCGATGTCGGCCGAAAATGAAGCTGCCCCGTATCTTGCACTGCAACTCGCCCTCGGCGCGAGCGGCCCGTGGTAGCGCGGCGGCAGCTACGGCTTTTCACCCGAGATTCCTTCCGATGAACGTTTTCATCAACGATATTCCGCTGGTTATTAAGAAGAACAGCGAAAAAGTCTTCAAGCACAAGTACGACTTGGTACTGGCGGCCGACGCAGATTTCACCAGCAAAGATTTGGTGGGCGATGTGCTGGTGCGCGACGCAACGCCCGCTTTTCTAGACCGCTTGCTGCGCCTGATGGAAGTGAAAAAGCTGAAAAAGCTCGATTCACTCACTTTATTGGCGCGTAAGAAAAAGTATTTGATTTTGCACCTGAAAGACCAGTTCAAGATTGCCAAAGCCGCCGGCGGATTGGTTATCAAAGACGGGCAGGTGCTGATGATATACCGCCTCGGCAAGTGGGACCTGCCCAAGGGCAAGCTCGAACGCAACGAGGATGTGGAAGCCGGCGCCGTGCGCGAAGTAGAGGAAGAGTGCAACATCAAAGTGGAGCTAGGCGAGAAGCTGCCCAGTACCTGGCACTCGTATGCCTACAAAGGCAACAAGATGCTGAAAAAAACCAGCTGGTACGTGATGCGTTGCCTCGACGACTCGGTGATGCGCCCGCAAACCGAGGAGTACATCGAAGAGGTGCGCTGGATGTCGCCTAAAGACGCCCTAGCCCGCATCGAGGACTCGTATGCTTCCATCGCGCTGGTGATGCGCCACTACCTGCGCGACATGGTGAGCCAGTCGGCCAAAGCCACCTCGCCCGACTAGCTTGCCATGCGCCTCTCAACTTCGGCCCGCTCTGGGCACCGGTGGCTGCTGGGCGCCTTGCTGGGCGTTGGTATGGGGCTGGCCTCGTCCTGCTCGGGAGCGCACGAGCACGTGCAGCGCAGCCCCGATGCGCCCCGTTCCGCGCGGGTGGTAGTTGCGCCCACTACTAACTTGCCGAAGCTGCTCAACCAGCCGATTGAGATGTTGCAACAGCAGCTGACTGCGCTGCCAGTGCTACCTGGCTCGCTCATTGATGCCACGCGGCTGAACGACCTAGCCCCGCGCGTAACCGACTCGTTGCTCACATTTCGCGCCGGTGGGCTGCTGCTCATTGCCAGCTACGACATTCAAACGCGGCGCGTGCACGACCTGCTGTTGCTCGGCCACCACGAGGATAGCCTGATGCAGCGCGCCGCTTTGCGCTTTGATGCCACGAACTACCTCGTGCTCCCCGCTTTTCAAATGCGGCGCAAGAGCAAGTTTGTAGGACTGCGCATTATTCCAGTAAGTAAGCAGTAGCCAGCGAGTCCGTTCTTTAGGAAACCTAGTGGAGTGGCGCAAGGGGGCTGGCGGAGCTGTGCCAGAAACACTGCTAGGATGCCCGCATGATAAAGTAGGGGGTAGGGAGCCGGCAAATTTTTCCGGCGCGTTGCTTAGCTTTACCCAGCCCCGCTTTTGCTAGGGTATTCCTTAATCTCCCTTCCCTGTTTTTCGCCTGATGCATCCCACCCCCGTCGACATTCACGAGTTGCCACCGCAGCCCGTTGACGCTACTGCCACCAGTCACCCTAGGGGCCTGTACCTGCTGTTCGCTACCGAAATGTGGGAGCGTTTCAGCTACTACGGTATGCGCGCCGTGCTGGTGCTCTTCCTCACCAAGGCCATGATGATGGATAAGGCCTTCGCGTCGAAGTTCTACGGCGGCTACACCAGCCTGATTTACCTCACGCCGCTCATCGGGGGCTTTATCTCGGACCGCTACTGGGGCAACCGCCGCTCCATCACGGTCGGGGGACTGCTGATGGCCCTAGGGCAGTTCATACTGTTTACCTCGGCCAGCTACTACGGGCCGGCCAGCTCGCACCAACTCAGCCACGTGTTGCTCTACGCCGGCCTCGGCGCCATGATTGTGGGCAACGGCTTCTTCAAGCCCAATATCTCGGCCATGGTGGGCTCCTTGTACTCGCCCACCGATAAGCGTAAGGATGCGGCCTACACCATCTTTTACATGGGTATCAACCTAGGGTCGTTTATTGGTAATACCGTGACCAGCCTAATTGGTGATACCGGTCACCCGGCCGATTTTCGCTGGGCCTTTCTAGCCTGCGGCATTGCCATGCTGCTTGGCACCGCCGTTTTCAACTGGGGCAAAGGCAAGTACCTGCATACGCCCGAGGGCGTGCAAGTAGGCGAAACGCCTGCCAACTCGGGTGGTATTAAAGGTATCTACGCGTTGCTGCCGGTACTACTGGCCTTGATGCTGGGCATTCTGTGGCTCGACTCGACGGTGTTCCCCACCATCGCGCCGCTGCTAGGCGTTGCGCTGATTGCCATCATCTTCATGATTTTCAGCGATAAGTCGCTGAGCGGAGCCGATGTGCAGGGCATTATGGTTATTTTCATCGTGTCCTTCTTCGTCGTCTTTTTCTGGGCGGCGTTCGAGCAGGCGCCGGCTTCGCTCACTTTCTTCGCCGACGAGCAGATGAACCGCACCATCTTCGGCGTTACGCTGCCCGCCAGTATTTTCCAAAACCTGAACGCCATTTTCGTAGTTGGCGGAGCGCCGCTCATGGCCCTGGTATGGACGGCCCTCGGCAAGCGCGGCGCCGAGCCCGCCTCTCCCGTCAAGATGGCCATTGGCTTAGCGCTGCTCGCCGCAGGTTACCTGGTTATGTGCTTCGGCGTGCACAACCTGCAGCCCGGCGTGAAAGTGAGCATGTTTTTCCTAGTAGCGCTGTATTTCCTGCACTCGGCTGGTGAGCTGTGCTTGTCGCCCATTGGCCTGTCACTGGTCAATAAGCTGGCTCCGGCCAAGTTTGCCTCGCTGCTCATGGCTGTGTGGTTTCTGGCCAATGCGGCCGCCAACTACCTGGCCGGCTATATGAGCAGCCTCTACCCCGACCCCAAGTCTACGGCAGCCGCCCCCTCGGTCCTGGGCTTCCACATCACCAACCTCTACGACTTCTTCTTGGTGTTTGTAGTGTCAGCAGCCGTGGCAGCAGCCATCCTCTTCCTCATCAGCGGCCGCCTAGCCAAGATGATGGACGCTCGCAACTACCCAGCCCCGGTTCAAGCCTAAGCGGCCCTAGGGCCACTCCAAGCAAAAAGCCCCGCTGCACATCGTGCAGCGGGGCTTTTTATGTACTTCAAGCTTTCAACCGCTTGCGTAGGCAGTCGCGAAGCGGCATAGCTGCGCAAGCGGTTTACGCTGCGGTTTACATCATGCCGCCCATGCCACCCATACCGCCCATGCCAGCGTCACCAGCACCACCGGCTTTCTCCTGCTCCGGCTCGTCCGAAATAACGGCGTCGGTCGTCAGCAGCAAGCCGGCGATAGAAGCAGCGTTTTCGAGGGCTAGGCGAGTTACCTTGGTTGGGTCGATGATACCAGCGGCCACCAGGTTCTCGTAGCGGTCCTCACGGGCGTTGTAGCCGTAGTCGCCTTTGCCTTCGCGCACTTTCTGCACTACTACCGAGCCTTCGCCACCGGCGTTGGCTACGATGGTACGCAGGGGAGCTTCGAGGGCAGTGCGGATGATGTTCACGCCAGTGCGCTCGTCGCTATTGTGAGTATCAATGGCTTCGAGCGAGTCAAGGGCGCGCACGAGGGCTACACCACCGCCAGGTACTACGCCTTCCTCAACGGCAGCGCGAGTAGCGTGCAGGGCATCGTCTACGCGGTCTTTCTTCTCTTTCATTTCCACTTCAGTCGAAGCGCCGATGTAGAGAATAGCTACGCCGCCGCTCAACTTGGCGAGGCGCTCCTGCAGTTTCTCCTTGTCGTAATCCGAGGTAGTGGTTTCCATCTGGGCCTTAATCTGGCCTACGCGGGCAGTGATGGCATCTTTCGAGCCTTTGCCGTTGACGATGGTGGTGTTGTCTTTGTCGATAATGATTTTCTCAGCCGTACCTAGGTACTCCAAGGTAGCGTTTTCGAGCTTGTAGCCCTGCTCTTCGCTGATAACGGTACCGCCCGTGAGGGTAGCAATGTCTTCCAGCATGGCCTTGCGGCGGTCGCCGAAGCCAGGAGCCTTCACAGCTGCGATTTTCAGCGAGCCGCGCAGTTTGTTTACTACTAGGGTAGCGAGGGCTTCGCCATCAACATCTTCCGAGATGATAACCAAGGGCTTGCCAGTCTGGAGAACCTGCTCCAATACGGGCAGCAGCTCCTTCATGGTGCTCACTTTCTTGTCGTAGATGAGAACGAAGGGGCTGTCGAACTCAACCTCCATTTTCTCGGGGTTGGTTACGAAGTAAGGCGAGAGGTAGCCGCGGTCAAACTGCATGCCTTCTACCGTCTTCACTTCGGTTTCGGTGCCGCGGGCTTCTTCTACCGTGATAACACCTTCTTTACCAACTTTATCCATGGCATCGGCAATCATCTTGCCGATTTCCGCGTCGTTGTTGGCCGAAATCGTACCTACTTGGGCGATTTCAGAGTTGTTCTCAATCTTTTTAGACTGCGACTTCAGGTTGGCAACTACGGCTTGCACCGCTTTGTCAATGCCACGCTTCAGGTCCATCGGGTTAGCACCGGCAGCCACGTTCTTCGAGCCAGCGGCGTAGATAGCCTGGGCCAGTACCGTAGCGGTCGTAGTACCATCACCAGCCTGGTCGGCCGTTTTGCTGGCTACTTCCTTCACGAGCTGGGCGCCCATGTTTTCGATGGGGTCGCGCAGCTCAATTTCTTTGGCTACGGTTACGCCGTCCTTGGTGATGCTCGGTGCACCGAACTTCTTGTCAATAATAACGTTGCGGCCTTTCGGGCCTAGGGTTACTTTAACGGCGTTCGCCAGTTTGTCGACGCCACGCTTCAGACGGTCGCGACCGTCAGCATCGAATTGAATGTTCTTAGCCATTGCTGGGTAAAAGAGGGAATGAAAAAGTAAAGGAGAAAACTACCGAAAATGGACTAAGCCTAGAGAACGGCCAGAATGTCCTTTTCCTGCATGATGAGGTAGTCTTCCCCATCGACGGTGATTTCGGTGCCCGACCATTTGCCATACAGCACTTGGTCGCCGGCTTTCACCTGGGGCTGAATGAGGGTACCGCTGTCAGCCGTACGGCCTTCACCTACTGCTACCACTTCGCCGCGCTGGGGTTTTTCCTTAGCGGTGTCGGGGATGATGATGCCAGACTTGGTGGTGGCTTCGGCGGCGGCGGCTTTTACGACTACGCGGTCGGCCAGCGGTTTAATGCTCAGTGCCATGTGTTGAATTATGGGAATGTTGATGTTTTGGGAAACGGAAACGCTTGTGGAGTTTTCCGCCAACGGTGTGACACAGAATGTGCCAAGCCTATAAACCTGACAGAATGCGTCGCCGACCTAGCCGTTGGCGAGCCGCTTTGGCAGGCTAGCCCTGCCCAATTGGCGCGCAAAGGTAGTGCGCTAGGTCGCCGCTAGCACCTGCCAGCAAGAAAACGGCCCTCGCTCCGAAAGGAACGAGGGCCGTATAAGTTGAATGCAATTTGCTACTGCCGAGGCTAACGCTACCGAGCTGGTGCGGGAGCCGGGCCCGTGGGGGAGGGAGTACCAGCTGGGGCTGTTTGCGCGGGGGCCGCCGGAGCCGGAGCCGTCGAGCGAGTTTGCTGCGCGCGCTGCTGGTTGATGCTGCGAACTGCGCCGCCAGTACCTTGGCCAAGCATGTGAGCACCTAGGGCCAGTATCATGAGCGTGATGGCAAAACCCCAGGTAAGCTTTTCGAGCAGGTCGCCGGTGCGCTTCACCCCCATCAGGTTGGCTGCGCCGCCGGCACCAAACTGGCTGCTGATGCCGCCGCCTTTGGGGTTTTGGGCTAATACTACTAGTGCTAGCAGAAAGCTGACCAGCAGCATTAGAATAATCAAAAAGGTAAACATAGCGTAAAAGTAAAGCTAGGCCGATGGGCGTAGGGTCTCAATTTGGGCTGCAAAGTACGCGCTTTTTTCCGGGTTTTTCACCAATAGGCGCTCATAAACTACAATAGCCTGTTCAATTTTACCTTGCCTGACCAGAATGAGGGCTAGGCTTTCGGAAGCTAAATCAGGGGCGACGCGGGTGCTGCGAATAGATAAATCGGCCTGCACGCCGGGCGCCAGGGCCTGAGTACGGCGACGCGAAGCCGCTGGCGAGCGCTGTAAGAAACTGTTAATGAGGTCAGTCGTGCTGCTGACTGGGAGCTCGGGCTGCTGAGATACATGGGCTAGCAGCAACGCATCGGGCATAAAAAAGTCGCCAGCTGGCGGCAGGCTGGCGGCTGGTACCAGCTGAGCAGCGTTGAGTTCGGTATCGCTCGCTGGCACCAGGCAAAACCCGTAGCGGCTGCCTTCGCCGGGTGCGTAGGCCACATCGGCTACGCCGCTGAAGGAAGGCAGGCGCGGCGTAGCGTTGGCCTGGGTAAGCGGTATCGTAATGGCTAACTCTAGCTCCGGCAGCTGGTAGGCAGTTACTTCGGCGGGCTCGGCTGGGGCCAATCCAAACTCCTGGCTAGCTGCCTCTGCTTCGGCTGGCGGCCGGATAGGTGGGGCTTGCGCAGGGAGCTCATCGGCTGCCTCAGCCCCTAGAAAGGCGACCGACTCAGCTTCAGCGGAATGCACCGCAGAAGTAGCGTCCAGCTGGGTTTCAGTCGGCGCTTCTTCTAAGTCGGTTACCGAGCCAGGCAATCCAATTACTTCGACTGAATCTGCTGAGTTAGGCAGTTCTGCTATCTCAGAGGGTGTAGTAGCGTCCGATGCCGCTTGCGACAATGAGCTGGCAGCCGCTGCATCGTCGGCAACTGCTGGTGCTGCAGTGGCTTCAAGGTCAGCTAGCTCAGCAACTGGCTCGGGTGTAATGGCAGGAGCAAACTCTTTAGGAACGGTAGGGGCTACTTCGGCAACTGCTTCTTCGGTGGTTGCACTAGCTTCGACTGGGGCGGAAGCTGGTTGCGTGGGCAACTCGGCTGTCTCGGTCGAAAATGCTGGTGGCAGGTCATCTTGCGTCGCAGCTACGGTTGGGGATAATGGTGTTGCGGCAGGTGCAGCCGCTGTTAAGAGAACTGGAGTAGGCGCAGGTCCGATTTCCTGGGCTGGCTGGTCTTCTAGCAGTGGCGCAGGCCTAGGGAGCTCGGGCTCTGCGGTGCGCAGGTCAGCTAAGGCTGGCATACTAGGGCGCCAACTATTCTCGATTACGGCTTCTACGGGCGCGGCCTCGCTGGCTACTGCTTCGGCTGCCACAGGCTCTAGCGTTTCTTCCTCCGCGGTAGTTTCAATAAGCTGACGCAGGAGTGTACGGTCGGCGGCGTAGGTAGCGGCGCGGCGCAGGCGCTGGCTCGCCAGCATCGAGCCTTGGTCGTGGGCGGCTTTGGCGAGCAGCAGGTGGGCCGTCTGGCAGTAAGGAAACGCATCGGCTAACTCTTCGAGTGCCCGCACATCGGCCCCGTTTAGGGCCGTGGGGTGGGCTAGCAGACGCAAGAGCGTAGCGCGGGTCATGGGAAGCAGAAAAAAGAAGCGTAGAAGCAGGCCAACAGCCGTCCAACCAACAAGAATACGGCACGCTTAGCAAACCAAGCGGGGTGCCAGCCCTTAGGGAGCGCCCTTACTAGCCAGCAGGCTCAGGCGGGTAAAGTTAAAAAACAGGGAAACATTCGCCTAACATCATGAGGCGAATCCACACCAATTATCCCCCGAAAAAGCTATGGGCTCGCACACCCTCAAAAGCTTAGCTCAGCATAAACTACTAAGCAGAACGCTTATTAATACTGAACAGTAGCTATATAGCTGCCGTATCCAGCGCGCCGCACTGTTTCGGAAGGCCCCTAGGGTATTGTTAAAAAGTGAATACCCACTTCGACGAGGGTTACCAGTTGGCGACGGACTTGTTGAACATGTCCGTGATGATGTTGCGGGTTACCTCGCGGATGGATGTTTGGTCGTTGTTTACCGAAGCCAGGTCCTGAGTCGATGGAAAGTCTTTCTGGCTTTGGAAAGTCTGCTCGAAATCCTGCTTGTTATCCTTGGTATTGGTAAAGCGCAACTGCACCTGAATTACCAATCGGTTGACGCCGGCGCCGGGAATACCGCTGTTCTGCTGAATGGCGGCCGGCGAAAAATCATAGGCCGCAATAGTGCCCTCGAACTGCAGGTCGCCATCGCGGGGCACCAGCTTCAGCGTGGTGTTGCGCTGAAAATAATCCTTGATATCTTCCGTAAAGCGCTGTGAGAGCGCGGCTGGCGCGTTTGGTGCGTTGTTCTGGAAGGTTTGGATGGAGATAGTCTTCACCGACGGGTCGATGTTCGTCCCGTTGAAGGAGTAGATGCCGCAGCCGCCCAGCAGCAGGGGCAGGGCCAGCAGGCAGAGCAACCAGGCCCTAGGCCGATTCCAAATCATATTGCTTGAGCTTGCGGTAGAGGGTGCGCTCGGAGATGCCCAGGTCTTGCGCGGCGTACTTGCGCTTGTTGTGGTGCTTCTTCAAGGCCTTGATAATCATTTCTTTCTCGATGGCGTCGAGCGAGAGCGTTTCCTCTTCGGTTTCGTGGCTAATGTCCTCGGTAGGTACCACGTCATCCTCGTCGTTGTAGTTGCTCGCCGCCGACACGTCTACGCGTAGAGGAGCCGCGGGCGGTAGGTAATAGTTGCTTTCGCCCGCGCCATCGGGGCCAGGGTAGGGCGAGGCCTCATTCAAGTTATTGAACAAGTGGCTGTTCTGGCGCAGTACCTCCTGGGCATCGGCCGGAGCCGCGCCGCGCTGGCCGGTGGCTAGCTCTAGCACCACCTTCTTCAGGTCGGTCATGTCGCGGCGCATGTCAAAGAGCAGGCGGTACAAAATGTCGCGCTCCGAATACGAACCGAAGCCGGTATCCGCCCCCGCGCCCCCTAGGCCCCCCGGCAGCAGCGCCGGCAACTGCGAGGTCTGGGCAGCGGGCAGGTAGTGGGCTAGGCGGGTGGCATCCACCTCGCGTTCTAACTCCAGCACCGAAATCTGCTCAGCTATATTCTTGAGCTGGCGGATGTTGCCCGGAAAGCGGAAGCGCGTGAGCAGCCGCACGGCATCGGGCGTGAGGCTGATGGGCTTCACGCGGTGCTTCTCCGAAAAGTCGGCCGTGAACTTGCGAAATAGCAGGTAGATGTCGTCGCCGCGGTCGCGCAACGGCGGCACCGTAATGGGCACCGTATTGAGGCGGTAGTACAGGTCTTCGCGGAACTTGCCGGCCTGCACCCGGTCGAGCAGGGCCACGTTGGTAGCGGCCACCACGCGCACGTCGGTTTTCTGCACCTTGCTGCTACCCACCCGAATAAACTCGCCGTTTTCGAGCACGCGCAGTAGGCGCGCCTGGGTGCCTAGGGGCATTTCGGCAATCTCATCCAGGAAGATGGTGCCGCCGTCCGTCACTTCAAAATAGCCCTTGCGCGCGTCGTTAGCGCCCGTAAAGGCGCCTTTTTCGTGCCCGAATAGCTCAGAATCAATGGTGCCTTCCGGAATGGCGCCGCAGTTGATGGCGATGAACTGCCCGTGCTTGCGCGGCGACAGGGCGTGGATAATCTTGGAAAAGGACTCTTTGCCCGACCCGCTTTCGCCGGTGATGAGCACGGTCATGTCGGTAGGGGCCACCTGGGCCGCCACCTGAATGGCGTAGTTCAGCGCTGGGGCATTGCCGATAATGCCAAAGCGCTGCTTGATACTTTGAATTTCTTGATTGGTCAAGTTTAGTTGTCAGTTGTTAGTTGTCCGTTGTCAGTCAGATAGGGAATAAGCTGCTCGGAAGCTTGGGACAACTCAGTTGATTGACGATAGTAGCGAATGAAGCCTTGCAATAACTTTTTGCAGTCGGTAAGTAAGGTAAGGAGTGATTCTAATGTTGCCGCTGGTTGATATACCAAGTCAGCAGCTAAATAGAGTTGTGTTTCTAGCTCGAATAAAGAACCACGAGCGATGAACAGGAAGCGCATGGTATCGGCCGCATGCTGCCGGCCACAGCCTTCTGCAATGTTCGACGGAAGTGATACCGCTGCCCGGCGCATTTGGTTAGTCAGACCAAATAGCTCATCCTTGGGAAAGCTACGAGTGGCTTCATAAACCTCCTTAACTAGCAGCCGACTTTTCTGCCAGACAGTAAGCTCAGTATATGATTTATTCACTGCCATTAGAGAAGCGCTGACAACTAGCAACGGTCAACTGACAACTAACCTAAACCACTTCCCCGAGCAGCGCCGCGCCGGTGGTACTAGTGGCTAGTACGGTCACGTAGTCGCCTTTGACAAAGTTCTGTTTTGGGAAAATCACTACTTGGTTCTGGCTGTTGCGACCGCTCAGGTGCTCGGCCGAGCGCTTGCTCGGGCCTTCTACTAGCACCTGGTGCACCTTACCTACCATGCGAGCGTAGCGAGCCCGAGCGTGCAGCTGCTGCCGGTCAATGATTTCCTGGAGGCGACGCTTCTTGGTTTCCAGCGGAATATCGTCGGCCAGCTTGCGGGCGGCCAGCGTGCCGGGGCGTTCCGAGTAAAAGAAATTATAGCCCATGTCGTACTGCGCGAAGTCGAGCAAGCTCAGGCTGTCCTGGTGCTCTTCCTCGGTTTCCGAGCAGAAGCCGGCAATCATATCGGTCGAGATGGCGCAATCATCCCCTAGGACGCGGCGGATGGCTTGCACCCGGTTTTCGTACCAGGGGCGGTCGTAGGTGCGGTTCATCAGCTCTAGCACCCGCGAGTTGCCGCTCTGGGCAGGCAAGTGGATGTACTTGCAGATGTTGTCGTGCCGGGCCATCGTGTGCAGCACCTCGTCGGTAATATCCTTGGGGTGCGAAGTGGAGAAGCGCACGCGCAGCAGCGGACTTACTAAAGCCACGCGCTCAAGCAGCTGGGCGAAGTTGACGAACTCTAGGACATCGGTGCTGGCCCACTTGTAGCTGTCCACGTTCTGGCCCAGCAGCGTCACCTCGCGGTAGCCGGCTTCGAACAGCTCGGTGGCTTCGCGCACAATGCTGTGGGCATCGCGGCTGCGCTCGCGCCCGCGGGTGAAGGGCACCACACAGAACGAGCACATGTTGTCGCAGCCACGCATGATGCTGATAAAGGCGGTGACGCCGTTGGAGTTCAGGCGCACCGGCGTGATATCGGCGTAGGTTTCTTCACGGCTCAGCAGTACGTTCACCGCCTTCTGCCCGCCATCGACCCGGCTAATGAGCTGGGGCAGGTCGCGGTAGGCGTCGGGACCCACCACTAGGTCCACGATTTTTTCCTCTTCTAAGAACTTGCTTTTCAGGCGCTCGGCCATGCAGCCCAGCACGCCCACCAGCATGTCCGGCTTGCGCTTCTTGTGCGAGTTAATCTGCTTGAGGCGCATGCGCACCGTCTGCTCAGCCTTCTCGCGGATAGAGCAAGTATTGAGTAGTACGAGGTCGGCGCCCTCTAGCTGGTCAGTGGTGTCGAAGCCTTCATCGGCCAAAATGCTCGACACGATTTCCGAGTCGGAGTAATTCATCTGGCAGCCGTAGCTCTCAATGTAGAGCTTGCGGCTGCGGCCGGTGCGGGTAGGTTCGCTCACGCGCACATCAACCGGCAGGACCTCGGCGGCGGGAGCTTTATCTAGAAAATCTAACGTAATGAGCGGTTGCGACATAGCGGATAGCCCGACCCAGCTGGGCCTAGGGGTAATTACAAAGATACAAACCCCGTGACAGAATGGCAGGAATTAGCGCCTAACGAGTAATGCATAATGGTTAGTGCCTAGGTAGCAGCGCAAATGGATTGCCTACTGATTACTCAACAACCGCTACTCACCAAGTACGGTGCCTAATGCTTGCAGCACGCCCTGCGCTTTCACGAGGCATTCGGCGTACTCCTGCGCGGGCACCGAGTCGTAGGTAATGGCCGAGCCGACTTGCAGGCTAGCATAGCCAGTGTCGGTACGGTACTGCAGGCTGCGGATAACCACGTTCAGGTCGAAGTCGCCACCGGGCCACAGCACCCCAAAGCTGCCGCTGAATAGGCCGCGTTGGTGCTGCTCGTAGTGCTCAATGAGTTGCATGGCGCGGATTTTGGGGGCGCCCGTCATCGAGCCCATTGGGAAGGTAGCTTGCAGCACCTCGGGTAGCGGGGTAACGGGTGGCAGCTCGGCCTGCACCGTTGAGATAAGCTGCCACACCTGCCGGAAGCCGTAGGTGCCAAATAGCTCGGGCACGCGCACGGTGCCCGGCTGGGCCACGCGGGCCAGGTCGTTGCGCACCAGGTCCACAATCATCAGATTTTCGGCGCGCTCTTTCTCATCATGCAACAGTGCTAGACGCTGCTGCTCATCAGCCACGGGGTCGGTAGCGCGGGGCCGGGTGCCTTTGATGGGTTGCGAGGTGATACAACCCGCGGTATGGGACAAAAACCGTTCGGGCGAGGCGCACAGCAGGTAATGCTGTTGCCACCGCACTAAACCCGCGAAGGGCGCCGGCGAGGCCGCCTGCAGTCGCTCGAAGGTAGCCACCGGGTCGAGGGCCACACCTTCAGCAAAGAACTCTTGGCACAGATTCAGCTCGTACACTTCCCCCGCCCGAATATCTTGTCGCACCGCTTCTACGGCATCCAGATAGGTAGCGCGCGCCATACGGGGGCGCAAGGGCGGCACGGCTGGCGCGACTGACGCAGGCACTTCCGTAGCCAAAATAGCCCCTAGGGTCGCGGCCGGGTCGGGAGCATGGATTTCTATGCCATCGCCCTGCCAGCGCAGCCAATAATCGGGCTCGAAAAAGTGCAGCGTCGGCCACGCCAAGCCAGTAGGATTATCGCTACGGAGGGCTTCCAGCTCGTTTTTAAGTTCGTAGGTGAGAAAGCCCACCAGCGGCCGCGAGGTGCGCTCTGCCAGTGCTGCCAGTTCGGGTAGGGTAGTGGCTGTGGCGGCTGCCGCTCCTGCCACCGCTAGCAGCTGCGGAAACGGCCCTAGGGGGTAGTCAAGGCCATTCGGCTCGCAGTACACGCAGTGCGGAAAAGCGGCTGCCCAACGCAAGGCGCGGGCGCCAAAATCAGCAGGCAAATCGTTGAAAAACAATGAACGCATTGGGTTGGTAGGGAGCTGGCTACCCTGGCATCAGGCGCGAGCGCCAAGTGCTAGAGCTGCCGCAGAGCCAGCTTAGCTTTTTGGTCGGTGCTGTTCTTATACTCGTGCTTGGGGTAGGCCAAAGCCTGCTCGAAGTAGGTCCGCGCCGCCGCTTTCTGGCCGCTATCCTTGGCTAAGTAGCCGAGCTGCAGGGCTGCTTGCGGCGCAAAGTAGTACGCAGGCTGCCCCAGGTTCGCCGCCCGGCGCAGGGTGCGCTGAAAGTCAGCCTGCGCCGAGTCTAGGCGCCCTAGGCCCTGCCACACGCGGGCACGGCGGTAAGGAGCTTCTAAGCGGTCGCGCACGGAAGTAGTGGGCGTGAGGCGAAACTGTTGCAATAGGCTCAGGGCCTGTGCGTAGTAGCCGCCATCGGTGAGGAGGCGGGCGCGGGTAAGCAAGAGGTTCAGGGGCTGGGCGTCGTGGTAAAAGCGCTGGGCGTAGGCGTCTTCTTCTACCACTAGTGGGCCGGCCTGGTTGATTTGCTGGCGGTAGCGGTCGAGCGCGGCCAGCGGCTCCCCCCCGAGCCAGGCAGCTAGGTACAGCTTAAAAGCGGTATCCTTGCGGTAATGCTGGCCCCGGTACTCGCGCAGAAACTGCTGGTTCTCAAGCTGCGAGGCAGGGTAGTCGCCGCGGTAGAGCAGCAAGTCGCCGGCCAGGTGGTGCAGGTAGGTAAGGGGCACGTAGCCAGGACCGGTGGGGCGGGCGCGATAGGCAGCTAGGGCAGCCTCGCCGTAGTGCTGGCGCTTGTTCAGCGTAACTACTAAGTAGCTGAATAGCAGATTATCGGGCTGCTGAGCACGCAGGCGCTCAGCTAGGGCTAGGGCCTCAGCACCGCGCTTGTAGTAAGCCTCGCCCACCAAGGCCTGAAAAATCTGGCTTTCCGTTTGGAAGTCATTGGGCTGCGTGGCGGCGGAGCGTAGGTTTTGCAAGCCAGCTTCTATGCTGCCGCTTAGGCCAAGTAGGCGCAAAAACCAGTGGTAGCCGCTGGGTAGCGAGCCAATGCCGAACTGACACAGCCCTAGGGTCTTGCGGGCCGGTAAAAAGGCCGGGTAGCGCGCCACTACTGCTTCCATGCGCACTACCGCCTGGCGCAGGCTCCAGGCGCCGCGCACCTCATGCCCAAACACCAACTGGGCCACCGCTTCGTGCGCCCGAATCTCAGCCTGGGCATAATCGCGCAGCGGCCCCGTCGCCACGCGCTCCAAAGCGGCCAGGCGGGCTTCTTGGGCCGCCAGGGTTGGCTCGTAGCGGGTAGCATCCTGGGTTACGAGCAGCTCTACAAAGTCGGCGCAGTCGGCTACGAGGAGGGTGCCGGGCGCTGTAGCTGGCTCGGTAGCCAATAGCTGGCGGGCTGGGCCGGGGCGCAGCTTCAGCACCTCGGCGTAGGCGCGCCGCTGGCCTTCCGTAAGGGCTAGCGGGGGCTTATCACTGGCTCCCGAATCAGGAAGCTCCTGGACAATTTCCTGCAAAGGAGCACAGCGCGGGGCGCAGGGGGTAGCGGAGGGTAGTAGCAGCACTGCCGCACTCGGGACAACCCAGCGCAGGCCTTTGCGCAACTTGGCGAGAAACAGCCTCATACGAAAAAGGAGCGACCCGTAAGCCACTCCTTTTTGAACAGTCAACACGAAACCAGTTAGGCGGTTTGCTTGCCTTCTACGTCGGCCAGAATACGGCCGCAGTGCTCGCACACGATAATTTTCTTGTGCGAAATGATGTCGGCCTGGCGCTGGGGCGGCACCGTGTTGAAGCAGCCACCGCAGGCGTCGCGGCGCACTAGCACCACGGCCAAGCCGTTGCGCATGTTGCCGCGGATGCGGTTGTAGGCGGTTAGCAGGCGGGGCTCCACGGCGGGCGTGGCACCATCGCGCTCGGCCGAGAGCTTAGACTCTTCGGCTTCGTTCTCGGCTACGATACCGTCTAGCTCGCTTTTCTTCGTTTCGAGGTCTTTGCGACGCTCATCGAGGCGCAGGCGGGTGCCGCTGGCTTCGGTGTTTTTTTGGTCGATGTTGTACTGCGCCTCGCGGATTTTCTTGTCCGAGATTTGAATCTCTAGGCGCTGCAGCTCGATTTCCTTGGCGATGGCCTCGTATTCGCGGTTGTTGCGCACGTTGGTTTGCTGTTCCTCGTAGCGTTTGATGAGGCCTTCAGCTTCTTTAGTGGCAGCTTTGCGCTGTTTAATCTGGTCGTTGAGGCCGGTAATCTCGTCGTCGAAGCGCTTTACGCGGGCTTCGTAGCCAGCAATCTCGTCTTCGAGGTCGCGCACTTCCTCAGGCAGGTCACCGCGCACACGCCGGATTTCATCGAGCTGCGAGTCAATGCGTTGTAGGTTCAGCAACGCTTCGAGCTTGGTGGCTACGGGCGCATCGGCCGGGTTAGCTACGGCAGCGGTATTAGCAGTCATACAAAACGGGATTCGTGGGGGTTTCAGCGAATAAGACCGCAAAATTACTACCAAACGTTCCCAGCAGCAAATCGCGAAAAATTTCGCCGGTAAACTGCTCGCTCTCAAAGTGGCCCACGTCGCAGAGCATCAGCCGGCCCTCGGGCGCAAAGAACTCGTGGTACTTTACGTCGGCCGTCACGTAGGCGTCGGCGCCGGCCCCTAGGGCCGCTCCGGTCAGGAAGCTGCCCGCGCCGCCGCACAGCGCTACTTTTTTAATGGGTTGCTCGAAAGCCGTGTACCGCACCACCGGCACCCTTAGGGCTCGCTTTAGCTGCGCCCGGAACTCGGCGGGCGGCAGGGCCGTGGGCAACTCGCCCACCATGCCAGCACCCACATCTTGGTGCTGGTTTTCGAGTTTCACCAGCTCGTAGGCTACTTCCTCGTAGGGGTGGGCCTGGCGCAGGGCGCCCAGCACGGCGGCCTGCCGGTGCAGAGGCAGCAGTACTTCTAGCTTGGTTTCGGCCACGCGCTCGGCCTGCTGCAACTGCCCAATGGCTGGCTGAGTGCCCGCGCCCGGCGTAAACGTGCCTAGCCCCGGCGTGCGGAAGCTGCAGTCGCGGTAGTTGCCCACCTGCCCGGCCCCGGCGGCGTACAGCGCAGCCAGTACGCTGTCGGCCAGCGGGTTGCCATCGGTGCTGAGCTGGTCGGGCACGTAGGTGCTGAGGCGCCCTAGGGTGCCCACCTGCGGTGCCAGAATGCGCGTGTTAACCAAGCCTAGCTTCTCGGCCAGCTTGGCATTAACGCCCTGCACCACGTTGTCGAGGTTGGTGTGGGCGGCGTAAATGGCCACGTCAGCCTTGAGCGCGGCCATGATAGTTTGCTCGACCAAGTTCTTGCCAGTGAGTCGCTTGAGAGGTCGGAAGATGACCGGGTGGTGGCACACCACCACGTTGCAGCCCCGGCGTACTGCCTCGGCCACCACGGCGGGCGTGCAGTCGAGAGCGATGAGCACGCCAGTTACGGCCATATTGGGCGCGCCGCATTGGAGGCCGGCATTGTCGTAGCTCTCCTGATAGGCGAGGGGCGCGGCCGCCTCCAGGGTGCGGGCAAGGTCTTGTACAGTTGTCATTCAGCAGTTTTAAGTCATCAAAGAACGTCATACTCACCGGGCGTCCGCTTGCCGAAGTAGCTCGGTTGCGTTGCTTGGATGACCCTAGGGCATGTTTGGGGGAGATGCTTCGCTATGGCTCAGCAGGACGTTCTTGTATCAATCAACTACCACTAAGAGCGTGTTTGGGAATTTAAAAGAACGTCCTGCTGAGCTTGCCGAAGCCTCTCTACCGCTTCATGTGGCCCGTTCAACGAAGCGGTAGAGAGGCATCGACAAGCTCAGCAGGACGTTCCAGAAGCTTTTTTGGTGAAAGCCAAACATGAACTGTGTTAAAAAGCAAGCGGTGCGACCACCTTTTTCGCAAAATCAGCTTGATAGGGTACACCGGAGGTCACGATGGCATAGGCCTGCTTGAGAAGCTTGTTGCAGACGGCAATTAAGGCCAGTTTGCCGTTTTTGCCTTTGGCTACCAGGCGGTCGTAGAGCGCTCGGCACGCGCCGTTTGCCCGACGAGCGGACCAGCTGCACATAAATAACTTACTGCGAATCAGTGCGCCTCCCATCTTGCTAATCCGCGCTTTGCCCCGCACACTCGTGCCCGAGCTGAACTCGCGCGGGCACAGACCGGTCTTAGCAATGAGCTGGCGGTGGTTCTGGAAGCTGGTGAAACCGCCGGCGAAAAGCAGTAAGTATGCCGCCGTCTTGCGGCCAATGCCGGGAATGGAGCAAAGCAGGTGCATTTCAGGTGGGTAGCGCGCTTCGATTGTTGTCAACAGCTTGGTTTCGAGTTGCTGCACTTGCTCTTCCAGGTGTAACAGCGTCTGACGCAGTTGCGCCAACGCCGCCGGACTGACAACAGGCTGCGCCTGGAGGGCTTCCAAGGCGTTATGCACCATGGTTTTCTGCCGGATAAGCAACTCCACCACTTGTTCCGCCTGGCGACATTCGACGAGTATTGTTTCTTCGGGTTGCCACCGCGGGGCAGCTTGCTGCTGCCCATAACGCAGGAGCCATTGGGCATCCTTGCGATCGGACTTGCCCTTGCCCAAATGCATCTGAATGAAGCGCTTGACCACAAGCGGATTAAGAACGGCTACTTGCGCACCGGCGGCGACTAAGTGGTAAGCTACGGCCAGGTAGTAAGGGCCAGTGGCTTCGAGCACGTACAGGCTCGTGGCGCCGCCGGTGCGCACTAGTTGCCGAAACCCTACTGGGGTATTGGCCACTTCCAGGTGCTGCACGTGCGCCCCAACCTGGTGGCACACGGCTAAGGTGGCTTTGCTAACATCTACTCCAACAACTGCTTGCGTGGTAGTCATAGGCCAAAGGGAAAAAGTGAAGTGCTTTTCTCGTGCCTTCTACAGCGTGCTTTTTCAATCCTAATACAGGCTCTGATGGCCTAGCGGAACTGTCCAAAGTGGCCGTAGAACAGGAAGGGGATGCTCATTTATCACGGGCTCGGACGCCCACCGTTATAATCAATCTTATTCCTTCCTGTCGCAACGAGTACCCAAGTTTAAGCTTCTGCTCAAACATAGGACGCTCTTAGTCCAATAGCTCGCCTAGGGTTTGCACATAGTGTTTTACGTTATCGGCTAGGTGCTTGCGGCGGTACTGCATCAAGAAGCGCGGGTGGTCGAGGGCGATGACGCGCTTAAATAAACCTAGCTCGTCGCTGAGCTTCTGCAAGAACTCGGCATTACGGCGGCCCAGGCTCACGGCTACGTCGCGGCGCAGGCCTAGGCGCTCGGTTTGCTCTTGCAGCGAGCGGCGCATGTCGGGCCACAAGGCGCGCGTCACGGCGCTGGCGTCGTAGTAGTTGTAGTTGGTGCCGCCGCGGGTCAGCTCCAGTGGATACACCGAGCTGAGAAAAAAATGCTGGTAGAACTCGGCCGGGCCGCCCAGCTCGGCGATAAAGCGGTACACGAACTCGCTCGACAGCTCGCGCCGCCGGCCAGTCAGCTCGTGGCCAATGCCGCAGATTTCAGTCAGGGCCACCGGGTCGGTGAAGGCAACGCCCGTGCGCCCGCCCCCAAACCGGCCGGGATTAATGCCGAAGACGCCGACACGAGGCACATCGGCGGCATAAAACTTCTTAGCAAACTGCTCGAAAATCGTCGTCACGGCCGGGTCGTGGTAGGAGTTGCGTACCTGCACTTCCAGGGGGAGTGGCGCTGCGGGTAGCGGAAACGTGCGCAACAACTGCAGTAGGCGAATAGGAAAGGACATGGGGTAAGAGGGATAGTCTGAGTAGAACGCGGCGGTTGCGCTGGCCCAGCGCTACTGGGCCAGCACATCAATACGGCATTGGCGTCGGTAATAACTACGAGCAGCTTATTCTGGTGCGCCTAGTATGGCAGTTGGCTTCCAGGGCTGTGACTTCCCTAGGGCGCCAGCGGCGGCTAGGCCGGTAGCCGGCGCGGTGCCGACCTTTGCCGCCATGCCCGCCAGTTCTGCTGCTTCTTTCCTGCTCCGTCCCTTTGCCTGGCTGTATGCGGGGGTGGCAGCCGGGCGCAACTGGCTGTACGAGCGCGGCTATAAGGCCTCGGCGCCGGGTTGGGTGCCGCTCATCGGGGTGGGCAACTTGCGAGTGGGCGGCACCGGCAAAACGCCCCACGTAGCCTGGCTGGTCGAGGAGCTGCTGCGCCAAGGCCAGCGTCCGGCTATTCTGAGCCGGGGCTACGGCCGCCGCACGCGGGGCCCCCGCCTAACCACGCCCACCGACTCGGCCGCCACCGTGGGCGACGAGCCGTGGCAGTATTATGGCTGGTTTGGGAGCCTAGGGGTGCCGGTGGCCGTGGCTGAAAACCGCCAGCTGGGCCTCGACCTGCTGCGCCAGCACCACCCCGAAACCACCGTGGTAGTGCTCGACGATGCCTATCAGCACCGGCGCGTGCGCCCTACGCTCAATATCCTGCTCACCGAGCTGGCCCGCCCGTTTTACCGCGACGAGGTGCTGCCCGCCGGCCGCCTGCGCGAGCACCGCACTGGGGCTATGCGCGCCGACCTCGTCATCGTGACGAAGTGCCCGCCCGACTTGCCACCCGCTGCTCAGGCCGCTGCCGCTGCCCAAGTGCGGCGCTACACCCAGCCCGAGACGCCCGTGTTATTTTCGAGCTACGCCTACGGGCCGCCCCAGCCCCTTACTCCCGCCGCCGTTGGCATGGCTTTAGTCCCGCCCGCGCCCCTAGGGCTGCTCACCGGCATTGCGCAGCCGGGGCCGCTGCGCGAGCACTTGCAGGAAGCTGGCTTTACTATCGTAGCCAGCTTCGAGTTTGCTGACCACCACGCGTTTACGCCCAGCGAGCTGGCAGCCATAGCCGCGCAACTGCCGCCGGAAGTGCCCCTCCTGACAACCGAGAAGGACGCCTCCCGGCTAGCCGAGCCGACGCTGCAAGCGGCCCTAGGGGCGCGGGCGGTGTATACCATTCCGGTGCGGGTGGCGTTGCTGGCGGGCGGGGCGGCCGAGCTAGCGCGGCGGGTAGGGGAGGCAGCCGGAAGTATTTTTGTCGATTGATGCCACGGCAAGCTGCGCCGGAGGCTCTACTAGAACGAGTGTACGCAAACCTGTTTTTTCTTCGGGCCCCCGCCGCTGGGCGTTGGCTACTGCTGGTGCTGCTGCTGGGCTGCCACCTGGGCTGGGCCCAGACGCTGCCACCGGCCGGCCGCCCTACTCCGGCGCCGGGCGGGCGCGTCGCCATTGTCGACGACTCCACCAAAACCATTTACGGCCCCAAAACCACCCACGTCATCTTCGAGCGCGAGGTGGCCCGCGACTCGGTGGGCGGCACCATCATCGACACCACGCTCACGCGGTTTCCGCAGGAGCGGTTTTGGGCGCACGACACCACGTTTCAGCAAAACCTGGGCACGTTTGCCACCGCTACCCGGCCGTTGCTCTTCCAGCCCAACCTGGCCCTAGGGGTGCGCCTGGGCCGCAATGCCTTCGACCGCTACACCCGCGATGCCAGCCTGGTGCCCTACTACGACAGCCGTTCGCCATACTCATTCTTCCGTTACGTTCAGGGCTCGATGGGCGAGCAGGTGTTTGAGCTAAGCTACTCGCGCTCGCTGAAGAAGAACTTTAGCATTGGCATTGACTACGAGCGTATTGCCTCTAACCAAGTGCTGGGCACTGCGAGCAACCAGTGGCTGGTCGAGCACAATAACTTCACGGTTTTTGGGCGCTACCAGACCGAGGACGGACGCTACCACCTGCTCGCTAATTATTCGGCCAGCCGCCACCGCGCCCGCGAGCAGGGCGGCATCCGGCCCACTGAGGTAGAAGCCGCCGAAATAGCACAAAACAACGGCCGCATCGGGAACACCCTGTTCAAGTATGCCGACGAGCTTACCTACCTCACGCCCAGCATCAACATCGACGACCGCGACCAGTTCCACTTGTTCCAGTCGTATCGCCTGGCCCGGCGCGGCTTCACGGCCTACCACCTCTTCGACGCCCGCCGCCAGTACAACGGCTACTCCGACGATGCCCTGCCCCGCACTAGCGGCGACGCGCTGCTTTTTTATCCCGTCCCCCCGACCCTAACTACCAGCGCTGGCACGATAACTCCCAGCCGGGGAGTGTACCGCAACGCCACGGCCACCAACGACCGCGTGACTTACCGGCAGGTAGAAAACACCGTGGGCTTGCTCGGCCACACCGACCGCGTCGACTACAACCTGTATGGCCGGGTGCGCAACGCCTCGCTGCGCGAGCAAAGCACGCCTGCCCCCCTGGGGGTGCTCGCTGGCGCCGCGCCCGTGTTGCGCTCGGGTACGGGCCTGCCGCTGCCTACGGTGTACAGTAATACGTACCTCAACGCCTTCGTCGGCGGCACGGCGGCTTTCAATTACCGCACTATCTACGCCATTGAGGCCGCGGGCGAGTACAAGTTTTTTAACGAGTACTGGCTGCGCGGCACCGTGCGTACCGGGCCGCTGTCGGCCGAATTGCTCAGGGTGTCCTATGCGCCCACGCTCACGCAGCTCAAAACCGTGGGCAACCACTACATCTGGCCCGACTCATCGCGCGGTCGCAGTAGTATTAAGGACTTCGCTAACACCAAGATAAACCAGCTGAGCATACGCCTGCAGCAGCGCCTGCCCCTGCTGGCCGGCCACTCCATCGATGCTCGCTTCACGCTGGCTAACATCAACGACTACGTATACTATGGGCCGCAGGGCCGGCCCCGGCAGGATAGCGCCACCCTGGGCCGCCAGCTCCTCATTCTCTCGGCCCGCCACCGCTTTCAGCTGGGCAAGTTTCACTTCGATAACCAAGCCACGTTCACGCGCGGCGCCGACCGCAGCAGCAACCCCGGCTTGCGCATCCCAGCCTTGGTGGCCAACCTGCGCGCCTACTACCAAACCAGCATTTTTAGCAATGCGCTGTTCGGCCAGCTGGGCGTGGAGTACTACTACCAGTCGAGCTGGTATGGCTATAACTATGCCCCTAGCACCCAGCAGTTTTACGTGCAGGATAAGTTCTTGCTTCCATCCTACGGGATTGCCGATGTATTTCTGGCCGCTGACATCAAGGCCGCGTCCATTTTCATCAAGGGTGCCTACGTCAACCAGGGCCTAGGGGCCAACGGCTACTTCACGGCCCCCTACTACAGTGGCTATCCGCGCCGGTTAGTGTTTGGCGTGCGCTGGCGGTTTTTTAATTAACCAGTAAGTAGTTAACTTGATGCTATATGGCGACGAAAGAAAAAACTATCCTCAAATTAAAGCTGAATTCCGACCCGCGCTGGGCTGACCTAGCTAGCAAAAACCTGGAAGAAATCCTAGTTGACCACGCTTACTGCGAGCAGAAAGCAGCCAGCACTGGCATTTCGCTCATCGTGCACTACCCCGAAAAAGCCCGGCTGGTAGAAGAGCTGACGGCCCTGGTGGCCGAGGAGTGGGAACACTTCGACCGCGTGCTGAAGGAGTTGCGCAAGCGCAACCTGCCCCTAGGGCGCCCCCGCCGCGACGAGTACGTGGTGCAGCTCATGGCCCAGGTTCGTAAGGGTGGGGCCCGCGAGCGCCAGCTCATGGACCAGCTGCTGGTGTCGTCGCTCATCGAGGCCCGCTCCTGCGAGCGCTTCAAGCTGCTTTGGCTGCACCTGCAAGACCGCGACCCCGAGCTGAGCCAGTTCTACTACGAGCTGATGGCCAGCGAGGCCGGCCACTTCGTGAGCTACGTCGACCTGGCCAAGGAGTACTGCGACCCCGCTGAGGTAGATGCCCGCTTGCAGGAGCTCCTCAAGATTGAGGGCGAAATCGTGACCAGCTTGCCCGTGCGCAACGACCGGATGCATTAGAACTTGTTGGCTACGAGCTTGCGCCGCCGCTACTAGCCAACCGCCAACCACGCAATATGCTAACTATTACGATTCCTTCGCTGGCCGCGCTGCCCGAGGCGGCCCGGCAGCTGGCCGATGCCATTGCGGCCAGCCAGCAAACCGTTGTGGCTTTCGAGGGCGAGATGGGAGCCGGCAAAACGACCCTTATTCGGGCGCTGTGCGAGGTCCTAGGGGTAGAAGACGACGTAAGCAGCCCAACTTTTGCTCTGGTAAACGAGTACCGTGACGGCCGCGGGCAGCCCATCTACCACTTTGACTTCTATCGCCTCGACTCGGCTGAGGAAGCTGCACGGCTTGGCGCCACCGAATACTTCTATTCGGGGTATCTTTGTTTAGTTGAGTGGCCCGCGCGCGTTACAGAACTATTACCCCCGCACCCTATTCTCGTTGAGTTGGTTGCCAGCGGCCCTGAGTCAAGACAATTAGTAATTAACAATGAACAGTGAGCACTAAACGATGAGCGAGAGCAACTGCTCACGCGTCATCGGGTAGTACTCATTACCACTTATGCCCGAACAGCTACCCTCTGGCTTCGGCGCCCTAGCTACGGGCCGCTCCTTGCTCACGCAAGAGTCGATGCTGGCGGTCGAAACCCGCAAGCGCCGGCTCTACATTGGGCTGCCCAAAGAATCGGCCTTGCAAGAAAACCGCCTCGGCCTCACGCCCGAGGCCGTGCAGCATCTAGTAAGTGAAGGCCACGAGGTGCTCTTGGAAGCCGGCGCCGGCGAACCCAGCAAGTACTCCGACCACGCCTACGCCGAAGCCGGCGCCAGCATCGCCTATTCTACCGAGGAGGTGTACAAGGCCGATATTATTCTGAAAGTGGCGCCGCCCATGCTCGAGGAAATCGAGCTGATGCGCCCCGGCCAGACGCTGATTTCGGCCCTGCAAATGGGCACGCTCACGGCGGAATTTATTAATGCGCTGGCCCGCAAAAAAGTCAACGCCATCGGCTTTGAGCTGATAAAAGACCCGAGCGGCGCCCGCCCGGTGGTGCGCGCCATGAGCGAGATTGCCGGCTCGACCGTGATGCTGGTAGCCGCCGAGTACCTGGCGCGCTCCAACGAGGGCAAGGGCATTATCCTGGGGGGCATTACGGGGGTGCCACCGTCGCAGGTGGTTATTCTGGGAGCCGGTACGGTGGCCGAATATGCCGCCCGCGCTGCCCTAGGCCTCGGGGCCGAGGTGCGGGTGTTCGACAACCACCTCTACAAGCTGCGGCGCCTCAAGCACAACCTGGGCGCCCAGATTTACACCAGCACCCTCGATACCTTCGCCCTCGGCCAGCAAGTGCGCCGCGCCGACGTGGTAATCGGTGCCTTGGCCGTAGAGGAAGGGCGCATTCCCTTCATGGTGCCCGAGGATATGGTGGCCAGCATGTCGGCCGGCTCCATCATCATCGATATCAGCATCGACCAGGGCGGCTGCTTCGAAACCAGCGAGCTAACCAGCCACCACCGGCCGGTATTCCGCAAGTACGACGTGGTGCACTACTGCGTGCCGAACATCGCCTCGCGGGTGCCCCGTACGGCCACCAACGCCCTGAGCAACATCTTCACGCCCATTCTGCAGGAAATCAGCCAGCAGGGCGGCATCAACGAAACGTTGTTCACCAACGAGCATTTCCGCTCGGGCGTCTACATCTACAAAGGCTCGCTGACTAACTCCGCAATCGCCAAGAAATTCAACATGCGCTATAAGGAGCTAGGGCTACTGATAGCGGTGCGGAATTAATAAGCCTATCGCATGCAAATGCTGATGCAGCTTATGCACTAAAAGCGTAAGTTGCATCTTACGGCTATGACTAAAATTGTTTTAGCACTGCTGCTTATAGGATGGCTTTGGCAGCCAGTCTACAGCCAGCATACAGACACGCCAGCTGCATACGCAAGCCGGATTCAGCCCATTGTAGCGTCAGAAAGAGTGGGCAGCCGACTGGTGCATCGGTTAGATAGTCTGCAAGCAACGTGTATGCCTTCAAGGAGCTATGTACATATTGTTTTTAATCGGGACATAGACCTAGGATTTAAGCAGCGCCGTTTAGATGTAAGCTTAAACTCTTACCGATTCCAAATCAACCTTTTGTGTCGCCACGATACCATCTTTTCAAGCGCCATCACGTTGGCGGAAGACAAGAAGTATGACTACCACTGGTATGACGAAGCGGTAATCAGGCAGTTTCTGTACCAGCGGAACCAGCTATACAAGTCAGAAAAAACCGCCAGCGAATTGCTAGCCGACTTGGCTACACCCGTCACTTATGCCATCTACTGCGGTGATGGGGCACCCCTCACCGTAGAAGGTGCGGCCATCAAGCGATGGGTGTCTAAGAAAAAGGCTGCACCGCTGCTAGTTATGCTCACCAGTTTCAGCTGTGAAACCCAGGCCTTTGCTGTTGCTGGGCTACGGCAATTGCAACAAAACGGCTATCATCTTCCTGCTACCACTCAAGCGCTGGTAGAGCATATCGTAGCTAGAAACGCAGAGCTAGTCACTTGCTCGGGCTGTCTATCGGGCCTTGTAGAAAAGATATATCCGTTGCGTTAGCACTTGACGCTACGAGCGACATCCTATTCCAGCAGTAGCAGCCGCCACGCTTCCTGTACGCGGCCTTCTTCCAGCCACTGCTGGGCCAGCAGTGCTAGCTGGTGTTGCTGCTCCCTAGGGTCGGCGCGGTGCTTGTTGAGCAGGTAGGCCACCATTGGTTCCTGGCGGATTTGCTGCGCTTGCTCGGGCGTGGGCAGGGCCTCGCGCTCCACGTTGGCGAGGCGGGCGAGCTGGTTGCCGGTGAGCACACGGCTCTCCCGGATGTGGGCGGGCAGCCCGTCGAAGCCGATGCCCAGGCGGCGATTGGGGCGGCCCACGGTGAACAAGCTTTCGGGTAGCAGGCGGCTGTAGTAGTCGCCCCCCAGGCGCGACACGGCCGCGAACTTGTGCGGGTCCAGGCCGTGCTTGCCCTCGGGCAGCAGCAAGTCTTCGCGGAAGTGGCCGCGCAGCACCCGGCACAGCACCAAATTGCCGTGGCCGGGCGCGTCGCCTAGGGCAAGTACCTGCTCCACGGCGCACTCGAAAGCTACCGGGCATTCGGCCACGCGGGGCGGGCGCACCAGCTCCGACGGCGCCTCGGTAAGCCCCGCCTTCGTGAACTCATTGACCCCTAGGGGGTATTCGGCGCTGGCTAGCGACAACTGCTCCACCAAGGGGTAGTCGCAGATATTGAGGACGACTTCGGGCACGGCGCGCACGTTTAGCAGCGTGTCCTTCTCCGAGTTGTCGCGCCCGCGGCTGGTGGGCGAGAACACCAGCATGGGCGGATTGGCGCTGAACACATTGAAGAAACTGAACGGGCTTAAATTGACTTGCCCCTCGGCCGAGAGGGTGCTGGCAAAGGCAATGGGCCTAGGGGCCACCGCACTAATAAGGTATTGATACCAATCGGGCTGGGGCAGGTCGGTGGGGGAGATGGTGCGGTAGGCAGACATAGCAGAACAAGCAGCGCAATACACGGCGCCCACAAAGGTGGGCAGCAGCCGGCATTGCGGTTGGATAATCACTCAGCATAAATACCAGCTGAAGCGCTGAAAGCTATGAGTAAGCAATTACTTACTGCGTAAGGTATTTATTGGTAAAGTAGTATAGGTTTGCTGAAAAGATATAGCTTTGTGCTCTACTAATTACTTGTTGTATTATGCCCACGCCTGCCTGCCCAAAATGCGACGCCACGGAAGCCACAAAGAGCGGAATACTCAATGATAGACAGCGCTTTAAATGTAAAAAATGCGGGTATCATTTTACGGTGGCCAAAGCTGGCCGCGAAGTAAACCCCTATTACGTGGTGAAAGCGCTACAGCTATACATTGAAGGCGTGAGCTACCGCGAGATAGAGCGGCTGCTGGGCGTAAGCCACGTGAGCGTGATGAACTGGGTTAAAAAATACGGGGTGAAGGCGCCGCGCCAGACAGAGTATCACCCTACCTATAAAATACTCAATCAAAAGGAGTTGGTTGAATTTTTTCAAAAGCCAGAAAACCTCAAGGGTGCCGGATTGGTGGTGACGGAGCTGGGCGACAAGTACATGATGATACGCTGGGAGCGATTTCGGGCGGCGTAAGAACTGGCCGGGCTATAGCAAGAAGCCGAGGTATAGCTGCTGGGTAGCACACCCGCCAAAAAAAATGCTACTTAGCCCTGCGAAGCCGCCCGAGTGGGAGCGGGCAGCACTGCTTACCTTATAGCTTCTTCAGGGTAGCGGGTATGCCTTGTAGAACCTCTTCATCATTTTTCCTACACTAACTCTATGCTCAACATGCGCTACGCATTGGTCACGGCCGGTTTGCTGCTTGCAGGCTCAGCCATGGCTCAGGTTACGCCCCCGGCCCCAGGGCAGGCACCGCCCCCGGCCCCACCCGCCGCGCCTCCCACGCCTCCGGCCCCTACCAAACCAGTACCCTACGGCTCAGGCCTGAAATTTAACCTATCGCCCGACGGCCAGAAGTACCTGCGGGTGCTACTCTGGACGCAGGTATACGTTCGCTATAACGAGAACAACACGGGTACGCTGCGGGCACCCAACGACCCTAAGAGTAACCAGCTGGACTTCGGCATCCGCCGCTCGCGGGCGGTGCTGATGGCGCAGCTCAGCCCGCGCTTCCTCATTTATACCCACCTGGGTATCAATAACCAGAACGGGGTAAGCGGCGGGGTGGCGCCCACTACCGACGGCAAAAAGCCGCAGTTCTTCATTCACGAGGCCGTTACCGACTACAAGGTTAATAAATACCTGAACCTAGGGGCTGGCCTGAACTACGTCAACGGTATTTCGCGCCTGACCAGCGCCAGCACCACCAGCATCATGCCGATGGACTTGCCGCTGACGAACTTCCCCACCATCGACGCGCTCGACCAGTTTGCGCGCTGGCTAGGGGTGTACGCCAAGGGCCGCATCGGCAAGTTTGACTACCGCATGTCGATGAGCGACCCATTCCTGACCAACCTGCCCACTAACACCAACTATGTGGTAGGGGGCGTGCAAACGGGTAATCCGCTGGCATTGGGCAACTCGGTAAACAACCGCGACGCTGCCGGAAACATAATTGGCATTACCAACACGGGCTTCAACGTGGCCCAGTATAATCCGCAAAACGACCACCACGTGTACCAGGGCTATTTCACCTACAGCTTCCTGGAAACCGAGCCCAACTTGCTGCCTTACTACCAGGGCACGTGGCTAGGGGCCAAGCGGGTGCTCAATATTGGCGGCGGCTTCCTTTATAATAAGGATGGTATGTATTCGCGGCCCAGCAGCAGCGCAGTAACGCTGTCGAACTCAACCGCTACCCCCGACCTGTTCGCCACCGTGCCCACCCAGAAGCACGATATTCGACTGTTCGGGGCCGACGTGTTCTACGATACGCCCCTCGACACGGCTAAGCGCACGGCCGTGACCTTCTACGGCGTGTACTACAACTATAACTTCGGTCCTAACTACGTGCGCTTTGTGGGCGCCGAAAACCCCGGCTATGGCGCCAACCAGTACCGCGGCAACGCCGTGCCGCAGTCGGGCACCGGCAGCTCGGTGTATGGGCAGCTGGGCTTCCTCACCGGGAAGAACACCCTAGGGTCGAAGGTGCGCCTGCAGCCCTACCTGGCTTACCTCTACAGCAGCTACGAGGGCCTGCGCAACACGGCGGGCGAGCGGCAGGGCAGCAGCGTTTACGACGCGGGCCTCAATTTCCTGATTGACGGGCACAACGCCAAAGTAACGCTCAACTACCGCCTGCGGCCTGATTTCAACATGCAGACCATCAATGGGGTAGGCGTTGCTACCGACCCCACCCGGCGCTCCGAAATCACGCTGCAAACGCAGATATTCCTGTAGCCGGGTAGCAACTGCCGGCGGCCAGCAACCTGGCTGCCGGCAGCTTGCCCCAGGCCTTTCACCCGTGTATTCTTTCCCCACCCAATCCCCATGGAACAAAGCTTAAACCCCGCGGCCTACCGGGCTGCTGCGGATGCGCCCGCGGCGCATGACAACAACTCGGTTGATACCAAAACCATCTGGCAAGTGATAACGGCCTCGTCGGTGGGCACGGTTATCGAATGGTACGATTTCTACATCTTCGGCTCGCTGGCCGCCATTATCGGGCCGGTGCTGTTTGGGCACGCGGGCAAGCTGGAAGATAACCTGCTGGGCGCGCTGGCCGTGTTCGGGGCGGGCTTCGTGGTGCGGCCGTTTGGGGCGGTAGTGTTCGGCCGCATCGGCGACATGATTGGCCGCAAGTATACCTTTTTGCTGACGCTGCTGATGATGGGCGGCGCCACGGTGGCTACGGGCCTGGTGCCGAGCTACGACACCATTGGCATTGCGGCGCCGCTGATTGTGGTGGTGCTGCGCTTGCTGCAAGGCCTGGCCCTAGGGGGCGAGTACGGCGGCGCGGCTACCTACGTGGCCGAGTATGCCCCCGATAAGAAGCGTGGCTACTACACCAGCTACATCCAGATAACGGCCACCGGCGGGCTCATTCTCAGCATCCTGGTTATCGTCATCACCCGCAAAACGATGGGTGAGGCGGCGTTCAAGGAGTGGGGCTGGCGCATTCCCTTCCTGCTCTCGGGCCTGCTGGTTATCGCCTCGTACTACATTCGCAAGCAACTGCACGAGTCGCCGCTGTTTGCCAAGGCCAAGGCCGAGGGCAAAACCAGCCGCAACCCCATCACCGAGTCATTTGGCAACCCGGTCAACCGCCGGCTGGTGCTCATCGCCCTGTTTGGGGCCACCATGGGCCAGGGCGTGGTGTTCTACACCTCGCAGTTCTACGCCTACTCCTTCATGCAGAACACGCTGAAGCTAGACCTGGTGGATGCTTCTATAGTTTTGGTAGTCAGCATGGTACTGGCTACGCCGCTGTTCATTTACTTTGGTTCGCTCTCCGACCGCATCGGCCGCAAGCGCATCATCATGACCGGGATGCTGTGCGCCGCGCTCTTCACCATTCCGCTGTTTTACGGCCTGAAAGCCTACGCCGGCCCCCTCACCGAGGTGACGCCCGCCACCGTCGACGCCGCCGGCAAGGCCGTGGACGCCGTGAAGAAGGCCCTCACGCCCAACATCCCCATGATGACGGTGCTCACCTTCCTGCTGGTGCTGTTCGTAACGATGGTATACGGCCCCATCGCGGCCTACCTCGTCGAGCTGTTCCTCACCAAGGTGCGCTACACCTCGCTGTCGGTGCCCTACCATATTGGCAATGGCATCTTCGGGGGCTTTGTGCCGCTAGTAGCCACCTGGATTGCCGTGCGGGCCAATGCCCAGCCCGTGGGCACCTTTGCCAAAGAGCATGCTGCGCTCTCGGGCCTCGTGTACCCGGTAATCATCGCGCTGCTATGCTGGGTTATCGGCTCGGCGCTGATAAAGGACCGGCGCGACGTGAAGATTATGGACTAGCCTAGGCTGGGTGTGCTTGCTACGAAAGAACCCCATCGAAGGCTATTCGGTGGGGTTCTTTCTTAATAACTTAACGAAACAGGGAGCTACCGGCCCCACCCAGCCCGCGAAGCCTTATGCCAAATTCAGCACCTACGCCCGACCCTACCGGCCAGCGCCGCGGCCAGCAGCTGCTATTCGTGGCCGTGCTGTTTGCCGTGTTGCTCAATTTCCCGCTGCTAGGTGCGTTCGACCACGGCGGGCGCCTAGGGGGCATTCCGGCGCTCTACCTCTACGTGCTGCTGCTCTGGCTGGCGCTCATCGCCGCCACGTGGTGGCTGAGCAGGTAGCCTAGTTGTCGGTTTTTAGCTGTTAGTTGTCAGGCTTTGACGATTACAACTTCGAAAACTGACAATTAACAACTAATAACTGACAACTAAAGCCTTGAACAAGCTCCTCGTCATAGCGTGCTCGGTGGGTTACCTGCTGCTGCTGTTTGGCGTGGCCTACGCGGCCGAGCGCCGGTCGGCTGCGCGCAAAAGTCTGGTGGCCAACCCCTACGTGTATGCGCTGAGCATGGCGGTGTACTGCACGGCCTGGGCCTACTACGGCTCGATGGGGCGGGCGGCCCACCAGGGGCTGAGCTACGTGGTTATTTACCTGGGGCCGGGGCTGCTGGCGCCGGTGTGGTGGCTATTGCTGCGCAAGATTATCCGGGTGTGCCGGCAGCAGCGCCTCACCTCCATTGCCGACTTCCTCTCGGCCCGCTACGGCAAAAGTGCGGCCCTAGGGGCCCTGGTGACGGGCGTGTGCGTGCTGGGCGTGGTGCCCTACATCGCGTTGCAAATCAAGGCAGTGGCTAGTTCATTTGTGGTGCTCACGGGCGGCGGCCCCAGCGGCGGCGTGAGCGCGCAGGCGGCGGCGTTGGTCACAGCTGGGGTGCTGGCGGTGTTCACCATCCTGTTTGGGGTGCGCTCGGTAGAAGCCACCGAGCGGCACGAGGGCATTGTGCTGGCCGTGGCCCTCGAAAGCCTGCTCAAGCTTCTGGCCTTCCTGGCGGTGGGGCTGTTCGTGGTGTTTGGGCTGTTCGGCGGCTTTGCGCAGCTGTTCGACCAGGCCGCCGCCGTGCCGGCTCTGCAGCGCCTGTTTACCCTCGAAGGCACGGGCACCACGGGCGGCGAGTGGCTGACGCTGCTGCTGCTGAGCATGTCGGCGGTGCTGCTGCTGCCGCGCCAGTTTCAGGTGGCGGTGGTCGAGAACGTGAGCGAAGAGCACCTGCGGCAAGCCATGTGGCTGTTCCCGCTGTACATGCTGGTTATCAATTTGTTTGTGTTGCCGGTGGCTTTCGGCGGCGTGCTGGCCCTAGGGGGGCGCGGCTTCGATGCCGACACGTTTGTGCTGGCTCTGCCGCTGGCCGCCGGCCGGCCAGTGCTGGCGCTGTTCACCTACCTGGGCGGGCTGTCGGCGGCCAGCAGCATGATTATCGTCGAAACCATTGCCCTGAGCGTGATGATGAGCAACCACCTGCTGATGCCGTTGCTGGTGCGCATGCCCGCCGCTCGCCCCGCTGTCCAGCGCCGCTGGTTTGCCTACCTGAGCCGGGTGGCGCTCGAAAGCCGCCGCCTGGCCGTGGTGCTAGTGCTAGCGCTGGCCTACGGCTACTACGTGGCGGTCGGCCACACCTTGCCGCTCGTCAATACCGGGCTGGTGTCGTTTGCGGCGGTGGCGCAGTTCGTGCCGGCCGTGCTGGGCGGCCTCTACTGGAAGGGCGGCACCGGGCGCGGCGCCACCCTCGGGCTGCTGGCGGGCTTCGGGCTATGGTTTTTTACGCTGGTGCTGCCCACGCTGGTAGGGCCGAGGCTGCTGTCGCCGGCCGTGCTCAGCGAGGGGGTAGGGGGCCTAGGATGGCTGCGGCCGGGCGCGCTGTTCGGCCTCACGGGTCTCGATTATCTCTCGCACGGGCTGTTTTGGAGCTGGTTTTTCAACGTGGGGCTGTACGTGGGCGCGTCGCTGGCCTGGCCGCCGTCGGCCCTGGAGTTGCGGCAGGCCGATGTGTTCGTGGACGTGTTTGTGCGCCGCAGCCTGGCCGAGGAAATTGCCGGCTGGCAGGGCCGCACCCCACTGCCCGACGTGCGCACGCTGCTGCTGGGCTTTCTGGGCAAGAAGCGCACCGCGCAGGCCCTGCGTGCCTTTGCCGAGCGCTTTCCGGGCGCCCTGCCCCCAGCCGAAGACGCGGCCCTCGGCAACCCCATCGACGAAAAGCTGCACCAGCTGCTGGGCCAGCCCGTGGTAGCCGACCCGCGCCTGCTCACCTACGCCGAGAAGCTGCTGGCTGGCACCGTGGGCCCAGCCAGCGCCCGGTTGCTGCTGGCGGGGGTGGCCGGCGAGGAGCAAATTAGCTACAGCCAAGTAATTGGTATTCTGAAAGAAAGCCAGCAGTTGCTCGAAGCCAACCGCCAGCTGCAAAAGCAAAGCCGCCAACTCCAGCGCCTCACCGACGAGCTGCGCCAGGCCTACCAGCAGCTGCAGGTGCTGGACATGCAGAAGGACGAGTTTCTCTACACCGTCACCCACGAGCTGCGCACGCCGCTCACCAGTATCCGCGCGCTAGCCGAGATTCTGGCCGATAATCCCGACCTGGAAGAAGCGCAGCGCCAGCACTTTCAGCACACCATCGGCCGCGAGGCCGAGCGCCTCACCCGCCTCATCTCGCTGGTGCTCGACCTGGAGAAGTACGAAAGCGGCCAGGCCAGCCTCGACCGGGGCCCCGTGAGTGTGCCCGACGTAGCCCACGAGGCGGTAGAGGCCGTGGCCCAGCTGGCCCGCGAGCGCGGCAGCGAGCTGCAAGTGGAGGTGCCCGCCGCCCTGCCCCTGGTGCCCGCCGACCGCGACCGCCTCATGCAAGTGCTTATCAATTTGCTATCTAACGCGATAAAAGCGGCTGTGCCGGGCCGGCCGGGTCGTATTGTAGTACGGGCCTGGCTCGCGGTCGATGCCCTGCAACTGTGCGTAGAAGACAACGGCAAGGGCATACCAGAAGCCGAGCAGCAGCAGATTTTTGATAAGTTCTTCCAGGCCCGCCACCAAACCATGCGCAAGCCTGAGGGCTCGGGCCTGGGCCTGGCCATCAGCAAGAAAATCGTGGAGCTGCACCAGGGCCGCATTTGGGTGGAGAGCGCCCCCGAGCAGGGCGCGCGCTTTTTTGTGGAGCTACCCTTGGCGGCACCCGCGCCGGTTGCCGCACCGCTGCTTCCTTCTCTCTCCACCTAGGGCCCTAGGGCCGCCGACTGCTTGTTCTCGCTGCTTTTCTGACTATCCCCCGCTATGTTGACACCTCAGATTTTATTGGTTGACGATGAGCCGAACATCGTGATGTCGCTGGAGTTTCTGATGCGCAAAAACGGTTACGGCGTAGGCATCGCCCGCAACGGCAGCGAGGCCCTGGCCGCCATCCGCGAGGTGCCCTACGACTTGGTGCTGCTCGATGTGATGATGCCCGACGTGGACGGCTACCAGGTGTGCCGCCAGATTCGGGAGAGCCCCGACCGCGCGGCCACCAAGGTCATCTTCCTCTCGGCCAAAAGCCAGCCCACCGATGTGCGAAAAGGCTACGAGGTCGGGGCCGACCTCTACATTCCCAAGCCCTTCAGCACCCGCCAGCTCATGGAAAAAGTCCGCGAGCTGCTGGCGGGGGAGAACGCAGAACGAAGAGCTTAAAACAGAGATACAAACGCTAGTTTAATGGGTCGCCATGTGGCGGCAACTCAACTGCTCCATTCTAGAGTCTCGGCTCTCCGTTCTGAGCTCTAGGTTCTACCTAACTTCTTACCACCATTCCCAACCTCCATGTCTGCCATTCGCACCCGAACTCTGGAAGAGTACCACGCCGACTACAAGCGCTCCGTTGACGACCCCGATGGGTTCTGGGCCGAAGTAGCCGAGCCCTTTACCTGGACTAAAAAGTGGGACACCGTGCGCGGGGGTGACTTCTCGCCCGGCGGCACCAGCACCTGGTACGACGGCGCCGTGCTCAACATCACTGAGAACTGCCTGGACCGGCACCTGGCGCAGCGCGGCAACAAGCTGGCCCTCATCTACGAGCCCAACGACCCCAAGACCCGCCACCGCCGCTTCACCTACCGCGAGCTGCACCAGTGCGTGTGCCAGTTTGCCAACGTGCTGAAAAAGCTGGGCGTGAAGAAGGGCGACCGGGTGCTGCTCTACATGCCCATGATGCCCGACCTGGCGGTGGCCATGCTGGCCTGCGCCCGCATCGGGGCCATCCACTCGGTGGTGTTTGCTGGCTTCTCCGCCTCAGCCATTGCCGACCGCGTCAACGACGCCGAAGCGGAATACGTGATAACGGCCGACGGCCTGAATCGCGGCGCCAAGCAGATACCCGTGAAAAGCGTAGTCGACGACGCCTTGCAAACCTGCCCGTCGGTGAAGAAAGTGCTGGTGGTGGAGCACCTAGGGTGGCCTGCCCCCATGAAGGCCGGCCGCGACGTGTATTACCACGACGAGGTGAAGGACGTGGAAAAGACCTGCCCGCCCGAGCCGATGGCGGCCGAAGACCCGCTGTTTATCCTCTACACCAGCGGCAGCACGGGCAAGCCTAAGGGCGTCGTGCACTCCACGGCCGGTTACATGGTGTGGGCCGACTACACGTTCCGCAACGTGTTCCAGCTCGAGGAAAGCGACGTGCACTGGTGCACCGCCGACCTGGGCTGGGTGACTGGCCACACCTACTGTCTCTACGGCCCACTGCTGGCCGGGGCCACCTCGCTGCTGTTTGAGGGGGTGCCCACCTGGCCCTCGCCCGGCCGCTTCTGGGAGGTGATTGATAAGCACTTGGTAACGGTGTTCTACACCGCGCCCACGGCCATCCGCTCGCTCATGGCCCACTCCGTCGACCACGTGCTGGCCTACTCGCTCAGCAGCCTGCGCGTCCTAGGGTCGGTGGGCGAGCCCATCAACGAGGAAGCCTGGCACTGGTACGACCAGCACGTGGGCAAGGGCCATTGCCCTATCGTAGACACCTGGTGGCAGACCGAAACCGGTGGCGTCATGATTTCGGCCATGGCCGGCGTTACGCCCTCGGTACCGGCCCGCGCTGGCCTGCCGCTGCCGGGCGTGCAGCCCGTGCTGCTTAACCAGGACGGCTCCGAAATCGAGGGCAACGACCAGGAGGGTTACCTCGCCATCAAGGCCAGCTGGCCGGGCGTTATCCGCAGCACTTGGGGCGACCACGAGCGGGCCCGCCAAACCTACTTCACGCCTTATCCGGGCTACTACTTCACCGGCGACGGCGCCCGGCGCGACGAGAACGGCCTCTACCGCATCATTGGCCGCGTGGATGACGTGATAAACGTGAGCGGCCACCGCTTCGGCACGGCCGAGATTGAGAACGCCATCAACCAAAGCGAGTATGTGGTAGAAAGCGCCGTAGTCGGCTACCCGCACGACGTGAAGGGACAAGGCATCTACGCCTACGTCATCTGCCGCGACGGCGTGCCCACCGCCGACCTCGACCTGAAACGTACCGAGGCCAGCATCATCGAAGCCGTCGTGGCCCACATCGGCCGCATCGCCAAGCCCGATAAGATTCAGTTGGTGAGCGGCTTGCCCAAAACCCGCTCGGGCAAAATCATGCGCCGCATCCTGCGCAAGGTGGCCGAAGGCGAAACGCAGGCCCTAGGCGACACCACCACCCTGCTCGACCCCGCCGTAGTGGACGAGATTGTGGAGGGGCGTAAATAGGTGTAAGCAATTAACTTAGCAGTGGGTCCTGTGGGGATTCACTGCTAAGTTATGTATGAGAAGGTATATCGACGAGTTTATTGATTTTGGGCCAGGTAAACAATTCTGTCCAAGCAACTTGCATGTAGCGTGTTATAAGCCTTTGAAGCAGCAGATTGCTATACTGCGTGAGGATATGCTGCAAATTTATTACGGCGATGATTCCTTAAATTATGTTATCGACGTCGGGTGGTACGGCCAAAGCTTTAGCCTGAAAGGCGGATTGATGGTATACTTAGTGAAGAACGGAGAATGGCAGCCCCCCCTAATTAGGAGGAAGTGTAAATCAGTGAAACGGCTGGTACCAGCTCTAAGGCTATGTCTGAACCGGGTGCGCCTCGAAACGGATAATTTTAATTTGTTGTCTCCGAAGTAAACCAAGTGTTGCATAATGTCAACTATTCAGGAAATAGAAAACGCTGTAAGTCAACTTTCGCGCGAGCAGCTAGAAAATTTTGACGCCTGGTATGCGGAGTTTAAGGCGCAAGTCTGGGACAACCAGATTACGACTGATGCAGCAGCAGGTCATCTCGACGAGCTAGCCAACGAAGCTTTGCAGGATTATCGCGCCGGACGGACTCGTGCACTGTGAAGCATCAGGCAACGCCGCGCTTTTGGCAAGCATATGAAAAGCTTCCGCCTGAGATTCAACGGCTAGCAGACAAGAACTACGGACTCTGGAAAAATGACCCGTTACATCCGTCATTACATTTTAAGAAAGTAGGCCGGTTTTGGTCCGCTCGCGTGGGTCTGACGTACCGGGCCCTAGGCGTAGAAGCTGAAGATGGTACGCTCGTCTGGTTCTGGATTGGTCGGCACGAAGAATATGACCGGCTCATTACCCGCTAAAAAAGCCCTTGCCTTTCGCACGGCAAGGGCTTTTTACTGTCTGCGTAACTCTACCCTTCGGCCGGTAGCACCGTGCCACGCACCTCGCCCAGCCCGATACGCAAGCCTTCGCGCTGAGCGTAGCCGCGTATGATGACCGTGTCGCTGTCTTCGAGCCAGGCGCGGGTGCTGCCGTCGGAGAGCGTTAGGGGCTGCTGGCCGCGGCGCGTAAGCTCCAGCAGGCAGCCCAGGCTATCGGGCGTGGGGCCGCTGATGGTGCCCGAAGCCAGGAGGTCGCTCACCTCTAGGTTGCAGCCGTTGCTGGTGTGGTGGGCGAGCTGCTGGGCCATGCTCCAGTACAGGTGCTGCGTGTTGGTGCGGCTGATGAGCGTTGGCTCGGCCGCGCTGGCCGACTGCAGCAGCACTTCCAGCGTGATGTCGTAGTGGTAAGCTAGGCTCGTTTGCAGGTAGGGCAGGGGGCTAGGCTCCTGCGCCGGGCCAGGCACGCGGAAGGGCTCCAGCGCGTCGAGCGTTACCACCCAGGGCGAAAGACTGGTGACGAAATTTTTACCAAGAAAAGGCCCTAGGGGCTGGTACTCCCAGCTTTGAATGTCGCGAGCGCTCCAGTCGTTGAGCAGCAGTAGGCCGAAGATATGCGCCTCGGCCTCGCCCACCGGCACGGCGGTGCCTAGCTGGTTACCGGTGCCCACTACAAAAGCCGTTTCCAGCTCAAAATCAAGCTGCTGCGTGGGGCCAAATACCGGCTGTTCAGCACCAGTTGGGCGGTACTGGCCGTGGGGTCGGCGCACGGGGCCGCCACTGGCTACTATACTGCTGGTGCGGCCGTGGTAGGCAATGGGCACGTGTCGCCAGTTGGGCAGCAGCGGGCTATCGGGCCGAAACAGGCTGCCGGCATTGGTGGCGTGCTCCAGGCTGCTGTAGAAGTCGGTGTAGCCGCCCGGCTTCACGGGGCGCAGCATTTCTACCTCGCTGCGGCGCAGCAGGCAGGCGCGCACGGCCAGCTCGTTGTCGCGCAGGTTAGGGTTGTCGTAGCGCAGTAGCTCGGCGCAGCGCTCGCGCACGGCCTGCCACACCGGTCGCCCCAGGCGCAGCAGCGCATTGAGCGAGCGGCGGCGAAACACCTTGGGCAGCGCGGACCCTAGGGCCGGCAAGTCGCCAGCCAGTGCGTCGAAGTAGCCCAGTTGGGCACAGCTGTACAGGTCGAGCGCGTAGCCCCCAATGGCCACCGCCACCCTAGGCCCCGTGTCCGGCGTCGAGATGATGCCGAAGGGTAAGTTCTGAATCGGAAAATCGTCGGTCGGCTTGATGTCAATCCAGGAACGGAGCGCGGGGTCGATGGGCATTAGAGAGGGCGAGGGCTAGCAGCGTGAGGCTGCGGTCGATGAATGTAGGAGGTCTGTAAACAAGAACGTCAGGCTCATCTGGCGTCTGCTTGCCGAAGTACTCGCCCGAACCAACCCCTAGGGGGCGCGGTGACGATGCTTCGGCAAGCGGACGCCAGAGGAGCCTGACGTTCTACTGAGCATATACAGCTGAAGTTACTTCGCTTCTACGGCAGTAATCTCGGGCACGGCCCTGCGCACGGTGTCTTCGAGGCCGGCGCGGGTCATCGGCGACATGGGGCAGGCGCCACAGGCCCCTTCCCACTCCAGCTTCAGCACACCTTCGGGCGTGATATCGGCCACGCGCACATTGCCGCCATCGGTGGCCAGGTACGGGCGCAGCCCATCCAGGGCCTGCTCCACACGGTCGAGAACGGAATTCATATAAATCAGAGTGGGAAATGTAGGGACGGGATATGAAGTATAAGCCAGGCAGACATTGCGTGTGAGCTTGGTCTGCGTTGCAGCTAGGGCCTAGGGGCCGCGCTGCGACTTAGTTTTTCATTTCAACAACTTGGGTTTTGGGCGCCACGTTATTGCGGATGCTCACCTGCCGAGCTAGGCTCTCGGCGAGGTCGCGGAACGTGGCGGCTTCCGGCGAAGTTACGTCGGCTAGCACGGCGGGGCGGCCTTGGTCGCCGGCTTCGCGCACGGTCTGCACCAGCGGCAACTGGCCCAGCAGCGGCACCTCGTGCTTGTCGGCCAGGCGACGGCCGCCACCTTCGCCGAAGATATAATACTTATTATCAGGTAGCTCGGCGGGCGTAAACCACGCCATGTTCTCGACGATGCCCAGCACCGGCACGTTGATTTGTGGCTGCCGGAACATCTGCAGGCCTTTCTGCGCATCCATGAGTGCCACCGGCTGCGGCGTCGTCACGATGATGGCGCCGGTTACGGGCACGGTCTGCACCAAGGTCAGGTGGATGTCAGAAGTGCCGGGCGGCAGGTCGAGCAGCAGGTAGTCCAGCTCGCCCCAGTCCACCTCGGTGATGAACTGTTTGAGTGCCGACGAGGCCATAGGCCCGCGCCACACAATGGCGTTTTCAGATGGAGCTAGGAAGCCAATGCTCATCAGCTTCACCCCGTATTTCACGATGGGCTGAATGAGGTTTTTGCCCTGCGGCGTTTGGAACACGTGCGGCCGGGCATCTTCTACGCCAAACATGGTAGGCATGCTCGGGCCCGATATATCGGCATCGACGAGGCCTACTTTGGCGCCGGTAGCGGCCAGGGCCACGGCCAAGTTGGCCGTGACGGTGCTCTTGCCCACGCCACCCTTGCCCGAGGCAATGGCGATGATATTCTTCACGCCGGGCAAAATGGTGTTGTTGTTGCGCATGGTGGTCACGCGCGAAGTCATGGTAATCACCACGTTGGCTTCCTTGTCCACCATCGTGTGCACGGCGCGCTCGCAGGCATCATGGATGAGCTGCTTGAGCGGGCAGGCGGGCGTAGTGAGCACCACCGTGAACGACACCGTACGGCCCTCGACCGTAATGTCCTCCACCATGTTGAGCGTAATCAAGTCCTGGCCCAGGTCGGGCTCTTCCACGAAGCTCAAAGCGTGGCGGACGGCATCTATCGTTAATTCAGGCATACTCGGCAATTTTGGCCCTAGGGGCCTAGCTGCAAAGATAACCCGCCCGATGGGGCAGGGGTTTCATCAAACACTAGTAGAGTGCAGCTACTACTGTCTTCCTCAGTAGTATGATGTCGCTTTGAAGAGAGAAAATTAAAGTTGAAAACCAACTGTGCTTTCATTTGCTTTGTAGTGCAAAGAACTTTGAGAAAGCTACCTGGTCTATCAGCCACCTTTAACCTTATTTCCTATGCATCCGCAAAGCGCCCGGCAGCCATTGCACCCAGTATCCCTGAGCACCCGAGCCGTAATAGGTGCCAGTATTGCACTGGTTGTTATCTGCTTTTTTGTCTTTGGCGGCAAGCCTAATCCCGCTTGGCCCAAGTATTGGCAGATTAAGCCACTGCTCCTGACACCAGCGGCCGGCGCGGTAGGGGGAGCATTCGGCTATTTCCTGGACGGCTGGCGCTACCAAGGAGGAGGCTGGAAAAAGACACTAGCGCTTGTAGCTAGTGTGCTAGGTTATCTGGTGACGCTGTGGCTAGGCATTGTCCTGGGGCTGAACGGCACCATGTGGGACTAAGCAGAGCTTGAACAAAACGGCTGTGGGTGCGCGAGCGTGAGCAGCCACGGCAGCCCTAGACCTATAGAATGCAACAGCAGTATTTTACGGATGTGGGCAGCTGCCGCGAAGTTTCACTCGGCTAGAAAATAGTAGTTTGGTAATAGTAGTCCAAAAAATAAATCTTCAAAAAGGTCTTATAGTCTTTATATGAATAACCTTATAACTTTAATTATCATCTCAGGTTGCTTGCAAGCGTGCTCTTCGATGAAAGAGGACTCGATGAGTAAGGAAGAAATGAAACGGATAGTATATCTAAGCCAAGATGATTTAATGTGCTTCTCCCAATTGCGACAACAATTACTAACTGATTCTGCGGTGATAGGGAAACAAAATATAGAAGTTCAGCCAGCTATTGGTAGGCGAGAGTGGATGACTACGAATTCATATTACTTGAATAGGCTTGATTCTGTTAAGTATGCTATACTTTTCTCTAAGTTGAAAGGTAAACTGGTAGATGATATTATGATAAATAATAAAGGGGATGTTATTTTTAGAATTAAACAAAACACTGAAAGGTATTGGGATTCATATAACATTACCTATAGCCACGATATTATTAGTGCTGATTATCAATACCCAATTACGAAAGTATTTAATATGGTAGACACAGTATTCGTTGATTCAACAATTAACAGAAACTGGCGGTATATTTCTTATAAGGTCTTGACCGGTCATTAATTTAGGCTGATATGCTTGCTTAGCAACAAAAAAGCCGTGGTACTCACCACGGCTTTTTGTCTAAGATATCAATTTCTACCCCGGTTGCCCCGGCTCCGAGTGCAGCAACCCTGCCGGCACCTCCAGCTGGCCCGAGTGGAAGCCGATGAGGCCGTTGCGCTCGTCCTCGATGTTGGTGGCCTGGGTGTACACGTCGCCCGCGATGGGGCGCTTGCGCAGCTCCTTCTTAAATTCGCGGATGTCGTTGGTGCGGCTTTCCGAGTCTTTGGGCCCGCCGTAGTCCGAGAAGCCGAAGCCACCCCACTCGCTGACGATGAGCGGGCGCTGGCCGCGGTAGAAGTATGGGTCACCCACTACCAGCGGGAAAGCGGCGGTGCCTTCCAGCTCGCCGCGCACGAGGCGGTCGAGCAGCTCGCGCCACCGACTCAGGTCGGGCGTGTAGAGGTGAGCTGTCAGCAGGTCGCTTTTCAGGGCGCCGCCGCCCGAGATGTGGTGCCAGCCGTCGTTGTCAATCACCAGAAACTGGGGGTGCGCCAGCTTCATGTAATTGTACGTGTTGGTGATGTAGCGCTGGGTAGCCGGGTTGGTGGCAATGTCCTGGGCGCCCCAGTCCTCGTTGTAAAGGCTCCAGATAACGATGCTCGGGTGCGTTTCCATGAGGCTGAGCATGCGTTTCAGCTCGGCGTAGTGGTTCTCGCGGCTCCTAGGGGTACTAGCGTGGGGGCTAGGCACCTCCACCCACAGCAGCAGCCCTAGCTCGTCGGCCAGGTTGTAGATGCGCGGGTCGATGCCGGCGATGTGCACCCGCACGAGGTTGCAGCCCAGCTCCTTCATGGCATACATGTGGCGCTGCATCTCGGCAAAGGTGGCCGTACCAGGCTGGTACAGAATGCCATCGAGGTAGATTGCCTCGTTGTTGAGGTAAATCTTGCGACCACGCGCCTCAATCTTGCGCAGGCCAAAGCGGGCCTCAACCTGGGCGGCGTAGCCCGTGCGGTCGATGAGCTGCGCCACCAGGCGGTAACGGTGTGGGTTTTCGGGGCACCACACTTCAGCGTTGGGTACTTCCAGCACCAGGCGTTGCTCGTGCTGCCCAGCCGCGAGGCGAATGTTGAAGTCTGATTCGGCCAGGGGCGGTTCGTCGGGCTTGGCATCGGGCTCGAATACACGCAGGCGCACAGTGTAGTCGCCAGCGTCGTGGATGCGCAGCGTCAGGTTGAAGCGCACCATATTGTCTTCAATCACGCTATCGATGCCCACGCGGGTGCGCAGGCGGTTGCGCTCCACGCTTTCGAGCCACACCGAGCGCACCGCACCGGTAAAGGTTTGGTACCAGATGCCGCCGCGCTTGTACACGTGCGACTCCTGCTTGCCGCGCGTGGTTTCGGCGTCCATCGTGTCGGCAATGCGCACGGTGAGGCGGTTTACCAGATGCAGGTCTTCCTCAGGCAGCTCGTAGGTGAAGGAGGTATATTCGCCGTAGTGGATGCTCTCGCCCTCAATGGTTTCGAGGAGCTTGCCATTGAGCCATACTCGCGTTTCGTAGCCGCAGGCCCCGAAAGTGAGCTGAATGAGATTGCGGGAGGCATCGCCCACCAGTTCGGGCAGGTCGAAGGTGCGCTCGTACCAAGCCACCACCTTATCCTGCCAGGTCGTTTCAATGGCGTGGGCCATGGCAATGTGCTCCTCAATCGAGCCAGGCCACTGCGCCACAAAGTGGTAGTCGTGCCCCTCGTTCCACTCTTCGTTGATGCCTACATCGTCGGGGTCAAGGGCAAATTTCCACTTGCCGTCGAGTAGAAAATGGGTGCCTTGGCGCAGCACCGCGCGGGGCAATGAATTATCGGCCTCAGTGGTCGGATTTTGTTCAGGGGCGGCAGATAGGCCGTAATTAGCAGCACTAAGTTCTTCAGACATAACCATGAGCTAGCGAGCAATAGATAAAAAAATAAGTAGGGATAATGACAGTGTATAGACAGCCAAGTGAGAACACGGCTAGTAGTTACGAAAACAACGAGCGAACGAAGAAAAAAGGGGTGGAGGTTTACCTGTATAAACTGGATTAAAGTAAATATATAAAAAGCAGATAACAGGATTTTTATGAGAAATATCACTCAGTCAGCTCAGGTTGGCGAGCGCGTGCCATAGTGCTTTGATTACAAATGTAGTTGCGATTTTAGGCATAAAAACGCAGATTGCCTAAAAAATATCCTCATTCCTGCTGTTTACTGCTATTTTGTATCGCTGGCATAGACGGGCCTGATTTTTGACCTGCGGTATTTCCCGGCTGGCTCGGTGAAATCGCCGTTCTGCTGGCGCTGAGGCAACCGCTACCTTTGCAGTCGCCATGCCCAGCCCTACCTCCGCCGCTATTTCTCCAAGCTACGACGTGGTTATTATGGGGGCGGGGCCGGCCGGAACGGCCTGCGCGCTGGCGTTGCGCGGTAGTGGCCTACGCGTGCTGCTGCTCGACAAAGCCGCTTTTCCGCGCGATAAGGTGTGCGGCGATGCGGTGCCGGGCGCGGCCCTCACGGCCCTGGCCCGCCTCGACCCGGCCTACCGCGTGGCCCTAGGGGCACTGCGTCCGCAAAGCCCCGCCCGGCACAGCCGCCTGGTAGCGCCCAGTGGCCGCAGCCTGTGGCTGCACTGGAAAAACCCGAGCTTCAGCAGCCCCCGCCTCGATTTTGATGCGGCCCTGCTAGCGCTGGTGCGTACGCATACCACTACCGAAATTTGGGAGAATGCCGCTCCGCGGGCGCTCAGCGGCCAGCCCGGCAATTGGCTGCTCGACACCCCTAGGGGACAGGTGCACGCCCGCCTGCTGGTGGGCTGCGACGGGGCGCAGTCGTGGGTGCGGCGGCAGGTGCTGGCGGGCCCAGCCCGGCCTCACGCGGGGGTGGCCGTGCGGGCCTACTTCGAGGGCGTAGCGGGCGGGCGACCCGACACGACGGAGTTTTTCTTTAGCCGCGACTACCTGGCGGGCTACTTCTGGATTTTCCCGGTGGGGGCGGGGCGCTACAATGTGGGCCTGGGCATGCTGACCGAACTAGTAACCCAGCACCACCTGGACCTGAAAAAGCTGCTGCAGGAGTGGCTAACGACCCACCCGGTCCTAGCTCCCCGCTTTGCGCAGGCGCGGCAGCTGGGGGCTACGCGGGGCTTTGGGCTGCCCCTGGGCGGTGCGCCGGGTGCCACCCAGCCCATCAGCGGTGCCGGCTGGCTACTGTGCGGCGACGCGGCAGCTCTCATCGACCCATTACAGGGGCATGGCATCGACACGGCCGTGCGCAGCGGCGTCCTGGCGGCCGAGCAGGTGCGGCGGGCCTGCGCGACTGGTGAGTTCGGGGCTGAGTTTATGGCCAATTACAGCCGCGAGGTGCAGCGCCAGCTAGGGCCCCAGCTGCGCCACAGCCACCGCCTGATGCGGCTGCTTGGCACTCGCCCCTGGCTGGTGAACGCGGGGGTACGCCTGGCCAAGCTGCCTGGTATGCGGGCGCTGGTGCAGCGTCTGGTAGGGTAGGCGTACGGGCAAGGGGCGTGCTAGTACCAGTAGGTTCGGCTTCAACGGCCTCTGCACAACGTGCTGGCATCACTCAACCGCTCAACTACCCATTACTTTGCGGCTATGCGCCTTTTTCTCCGCCTGCTGGCCCTAGGGGTTGGCCTTATGGTAGTCGTTCTGCTGATTAACACTCTGCGCCTGCCCAACCACCAGCTGGGCGCGGTACCGCCGGCCCCCGTGCTCAATTTGTCGGCCGACTCGACCACGGCGCGCCTGGCTGGGGCGCTGCGCATTGCTACCGTCTCGCGCACGCGCTACGCCGATACCGACACGGCTGCCTTCGACTCGCTGGCCACCTACCTCACCCGCACCTTCCCGAGGGTGCATCGGCAGCTCAAGTTGCAAACCGTCAACCACTACGGCCGGCTGTATGAATGGGCCGGCACCGACCCCAGCCTAGAGCCGCTGCTGCTGCTAGCCCACCAAGACGTGGTGCCCGTGCTCCCTGGCACCGAAACCCGCTGGACGCGCCCACCCTTTGCCGGGCAGCAGGCGGACGGCTACCTCTACGGCCGCGGCACCCTCGACGATAAGCTGAACGTACTGGGCCAACTCGAAGCGGTGGAGTATTTGCTGGCCCACGGCTACCAGCCCCGGCGCACGGTGCTACTGGCCTTTGGGCACGACGAAGAGACCCTAGGGCTGCGCGGAGCCTCGGCCTTGGCTGCCCTGTTGCGCCGCCAGCACCCACGGCTGCATATGGTGCTCGACGAAGGCGGCTTGGTGAAAACCGACGGCGTGGCGGGGCTCGCGCAGCCAGTGGCGCTGGTGGGCGTGAGCGAAAAGGGCTACCTCACGGTTGAGCTGACAGCCATCGGCCAGGGCGGGCATTCGTCGATGCCGCCGGCGCTTACGAGCGTGGGGCGGGTGGCGGCGGCGGTGGCCCGGCTGGAGGCCGAACCTTTTCCGGCCCGTCTCGACGGGGGCGTGAGTGGGCTGCTGGCCTACTTGGCGCCGGCCGTGCCCTTTGGCAAGCGCCTGGTATTTGCCAATCAGTGGCTATTTGGGCCGCTCATCAAAAAAACGCTGGCGGCCACGCCCTCCAGCAATGCGGCGCTACGTACGACCACGGCGCCCACCATCGTGCGCGGCGGCGACAAGGACAACGTGCTGCCCATCGAGGCCACCGCCACCGTCAATTTCCGCCTGCTGCCGGGCGACTCGGTGGCGGCGGTGCTGGCCCGCGTGCGCGAGGTGGCAGCCGACTCGGCGGTGCACGTGCGGGTGGTAGGCCCGGCCCGAGCGGCCTCGCCGGTGTCGGGCACCGACAATGCAGCTTTTACGGCACTGCACCGCACTATCCGCAGCGTGTTTCCGCAGGCGCTGGTGGCGCCCTACGTGGTGGTGGGTGCCACCGATGCCCGCGCCTACGCCGGACTCTGCCCTAGGGCCACCTACCGCTTTATGCCCGTGCTGATGAGCCAGGCCGACATTGAGCGCCTGCACGGCATAGACGAGCGCCTAGGGGTGGCCGCCTACCAGGAGGTCATCCGCTTCTACGCCGCACTCATTCAAAACGTGCAGTAGGGCAGTAAGTGGTAGCATAGCTAACGCGCCGCTGGCTTTGTTCCTCGCTACCTAATTAAGCTGCTTGCGCTGGCCACGGAAAAACAAAAGTCCGGAAAAGCCGCTTTAGCGGCATAGCTACGTAACCAAAGGAAGGCGTAAGCCAATCCGTTAAATCAGTTAAATCCGCGATGTCTTTCACGTCCTCTCAGCCCACCGACCTTCTGTACGATGCCGCCCGCCGCGGTGATGTGGCTGACATTCAGCGCCTCCTTGATGAGGGCGCCGATATCAACGCTCAGAACGGCAAAGGCCACTCCGCGCTCATTCTAGCTACCTACGACGACCACCTGGAGGCGGCCCGCCTGCTTATTGACCGCGGCGCCGACCTCAACCTGCAAGACGCCAGCGGCAATTCGGCGCTGATGGGGGTGGCCTTTAAGGGTTACCCTAACATCGCCCGCCTGCTCATCGAGCGCGGGGCCGACCTCAACCGCACCAACGGCAATGGCGGCACCGCGCTAATGTTTGCTACCCTATTTGGCCGCAACGAACTGGTTAAAATTCTGCTCGAAGCTGGCGCCGACGCCGACGCCAAGGATGTGCGCGGTCTCACCGCCCTGCACTTGGCTGGCCAGCAAGGCAACGAGGAAGCCTGGAAGCTCCTAGGGGGCAAAGACGAAGAATAGCCTGCCGGGGCCGCCGTGCTGCGTTAGTAGTATGGCGCGCCTTCTTGCAGGCGGCGCGCTACTAATGCGCCAGCCGGCGTTACGAGGCTGGCCAAGAAGGCGTTGAGCATTGCGGTGTGGCGCTCGGCGGCGCTGGCCTGGGCCTCGCCAGTCGTGGGCAGCGCGTCGTACTGCGCAAACCAGTTGGCTACCTGGGCTTCCACGTCCAGGTTGGCGTGGTACAGGCCCTGCTCGACGCCCCGGTGCAAGTTGGCCCGCAAGTGCTCGACCGGGAAAGTGCGCATGTGCACGAGCCAGCGCTGGTGCTCGGCCGGAAAGTGCGTTTCGAGCTGCTGAAAGAAGGGGCCGGTGTTGTTTTGCAGCTCGCTGCTCACCCAGTTGCGCAGGGCCAGCAGTTCCTCTACCGCGGTGCTGTAGCGCTCCTGGTGGTTGCTCAGCTCGGTTCGCACCAGGTCGGCGTGGGCTTCTACTACAGTCTCAACCAGTTGGGCTGGGCTCGGAAACCAGCGCCGCACGGCGTGCTCGGGAATGCGCACGTGGCGGGCAATATCGGCCATGCTTACCTCGGCAATGCCTTGGCGCAGATACAACACCCGCGCCGCTTCTACGATGCGGGTTCGCTCGCGTGCATCGAGCAGCTCGGCGGTGCTGGGGGCAGGGGCAGAAACCTGGGCAGACATAGCGGCAACGTAGGGTGGTAATAGGGCCTACGTAAAAATGCCAGCCTCGTTCGAGCGCCGCAACCAGCCAGCCCCAGTTGCCTAGGGCCTAGTCCTGCGTGAGAGCGTAGGCCACCAGGTTGGCGCCCATCTTGAGGGCTGCTTCGTGGATGGCGGGGGTGTCTTCGGGGTAGGTGCCCACGTCTTCCCAGCCGTTGCCCAGGTCGCACTCGTAGGTGTAGAAGCACACCAGCCGGCCCTTGTAGAGGATGCCGAAGCCCTGGGGGCGCTTGCCGTCGTGCTCGTGCACCTTGGGTAAGCCCTTCGGAAACTGGTACTTCTCGTGGTAGATAGGGTGCGTGTAGGGCAGCTCCACAAACTCCAGCTCGGGAAAAACCTTCTTCATCTCGGGCCGGATAAACTTGTCGAGCCCATAGTTGTCGTCGATGTGCAGGAAGCCGCCGCCCGTGAGGTAGCGCCGCAGGTTCTGCGCCTCGGCCGTGGTGAAGTTAACGTTGCCGTGCCCCGTCATGTGCACAAACGGGTAAGTCAGCAGCTCGGGCGAGTCTAGCTCCACGGTGGCTTCGTCGGGCGCCAGGTTGGTGTGCAGCGCCGCGTTGCAGAAGGCAATGAGGTTGGGCAGGCTGGTTTTGTTGGCGTACCAGTCGCCCCCGCCGCCGTAGTGCAGCTTGGCCAGCTGGAAGCTGGGCGCGGCCGGCCTAGGGGCAAAAGCGGTGGAAAAGAGCAGGGAAGCGGCGAGCAGCAATGGTTTCAGCATGGCAGAAAGCCGGACTGACCGGCTGGTAACGCAAAGGAACGGGCGAGGCGGAAAGTTTCGGAGGCCAGCCAACTGCTTTCGGGCCGCCACCATAGGCAGCGTTTACTGCGCAACTTAACGAGGGCGTTGCCATCCTTGGTGCCCCCTGCCGCTACAGCCAACCAAACCTGGGAACACCACTAATGACGCGCTACTACCTGTTTTACTTGCTTTTTCTAGCGCCCGCGCTAGTTTGTGGGCAGAAGCCACGGGCCCGGGATATTGGCATTCCATTCACCGGCACCCCCGGTAAATTTAACGCCATCACCGACGTGCGCGGCGTGGAAGTTGGCTACAGCACCCTTATTTCGGGGCAGGGAAAGAATGTCAGGGGCAAGGGCCCGGTCAGGACTGGCGTAACGGCCATCTTGCCGCGGGGCAAGCACAATAACCCGGTTTACGCCAATTGGTACGCTCTAAATGGCAACGGAGAAATGACGGGCACTACCTGGATAACGGAGTCGGGCTTTCTGGAAACGCCGATAATGCTCACCAATACCAACAGCGTGGGGGTGGTGCGCGACGCCGTAACGAAATGGTTTGTGAAAACGGGCTGGCACAAAGATGATTTTTGGTTTGCCTACCCGGTAGTCGCCGAAACCTACGACGGCTTCCTAAATGACATTTACGGCTTTCACGTGAAGGAAAGCAATGCGTTTGAGGCGCTAAACACCGCCGCCACGGGCCCCCTGAAGGAAGGCAACGTGGGCGGCGGCACGGGCATGCTGACGCTAGGCTTCAAGGGCGGCACGGGCACGGCCTCGCGGGTAGTGCAAGTCGGCGATTCCACCTACACCGTAGGCGTTTTGGTGCAATCCAACTTTGGTAAGCGGCGCCATTTTACCATCGCGGGCGTGCCCGTCGGCAAGGAATTGAAGGATACGCTGGAATATAAATTCAACGCGGCGCCCTCTTACCGGCAGGAGGGCGATGGGTCAATAATCGTGGTGGTGGCCACCGATGCGCCCGTGCTGCCGCACCAGCTAAAACGGATTGCTGCCCGGGTGCCCATTGGCATGGGCCTGGTAGGCGGGCGCGGTGAAAATGGCTCGGGCGATATTTTTATTGCCTTTTCTACGGCCAACCAAAATGCTTTTCAGCGCAAGGATTTTGTGAAGGTTGAGCAATTGCCCAATGATTTAATCGACCCCTTGTTTGACGCCACCGTGCAGGCAGTAGAGGAGGCAATTATTAACGCGATGGTGGCGGCCGAAACGATGGAAGGAATTAATGGCAACAAAGTGTATAAGCTGCCGCAAAGCGCGGTGCTGAGGATACTGCGGAAGTATAACCGGATAGAGTAATACTAGCTAGTGCTGAGAGATGGGATTGGGCCGGCTGATTTTGGTGATGCTTTAGCCGCCGTAGTGCAGCTTGGCCAAGTGGAAGCTGGGCGCGGCGGGCGGCGTGGCGGCCCTAGTAGTGAGAAGGTTGGCGGTGAGGAAGAGGTTTCTCAGCATAGCAGGAAGCCGGGCTAGCCGGCATACTCCACAAAGAAAGGGCTAACGCAGAAAGCGCTGCATGAGTGAAAATAATGAATCAGGGAGTACTATCTTTCAAGCACTCTAACATTTCTTGGACTCATCATTTATGGCACTTAAACTATTTAATACATTTTTGAACAAGAAGAAAATTAATAATGACATTTATAAATATTCAGTACGCAAAAGTGCTTTGATTATTTATGTACCTGAGGAATATTTCTTTCCTGATTTTATTAGTACTACTGAATTTCTTGAGGAACAGGATTTCTATAGTGAAGTAGATAAAGTGATTTTAGATTTTCAGCAATGTAAATTGTTGCATGGTATAGGAATGAGCTTAGAAGTGCAGAATTATTATGAAAGAGCTAAGTTGTTAGATAAAGAGGTGTTATGGATAGGGAATGAGAGCATGCATAAAGTCATTGGAATTCTACTAGGGTCTGATTGCAAGTCAGTCAATGTTATTCCATATTTCCCGACATTATCTGGAATAGTTGAGTAATCGTTATTTTTTGATTTCTTAGATTGTAGACAGTGGTATAGCAATTGGATTTTATAATCAATTTTCTTTAGACCCATGCTCACCGGCCAAGACCTCATTGCCCTAGGCCTGCGCCCTGGCAAATACTTTAAAGACGCCCTCGCCCACATCAACGCTCACGGCCTGGAGGGCGAGGCGCTGGAAGCTTATGTGGCGCAGTTCCGGGCGCCTGCGCCGCTGCAGCTGCGCCCCGAGCCGCTGCCGTTTCACGAGAATATTCGCGCCGTTTCGGCGGTGGAGCAGCAGAATATTGACGCCGTACGGCTGTCGATGCAGCAGCTGATGCGCGTGCCCACGGTGGTGGCCGGCGCCGTGATGCCCGACGCCTGCCCAGCTGGTCCGGTGGGCACTATTCCGGTGGGCGGGGTGGTGGCGGCGCGCAATGCCATTCACCCCGGCATGCACTCGGCCGACATCTGCTGCTCGGTGATGCTGACCAACTTGGGCCGCCAAGACCCTAGGGCCGTGCTCGATGCGGCGCAGGCCATTACGCACTTTGGGCCCGGTGGGCGCCCACCCGAGCGCCAGTTTGCCCTGCCCGCTGAGCTGCGCGCCGAGCTGGCGGCCAACCCTTACCTGAACTCGGTGCGTGGCATGCAGATGGCGCAGGAGCACCTCGGCACCCAGGGCGACGGCAACCACTTCCTGTATGTGGGCACCCAAGCCAGCACCGGCGACACGGTGGTGGTGACGCACCACGGCTCGCGCGGGGTGGGAGCGCTGCTTTACAAGGCTGGCATGCACCTGGCCGAGCGGTTCCGGCAGGAGCGCTCGCCCGAGACGGCGACCGCCAACGCCTGGATTCCGACCGATACGCCCGAGGGCGAGCAGTACTGGGCGGCCCTGCAAACCGTGCGCCGCTGGACCAAGCTCAACCACGAGGTGCTGCACGATGCCCTGGCCGCGCGCCTAGGGGTGGCCGCGCCAGGCGAGCGGTTCTGGAACGAGCACAACTTCGTGTTTCGCGATGGCGACGTGTACTACCACGCCAAGGGTGCCACGCCCCTGGCCGCCTACTTCCTGCCCGATGCCCAGGACGCCCGGCGCATCATTCCGCTCAACATGGCCCAGCCCATCCTGATTGTGGAGGGTGAGGTGACGGGCAACAACCTGGGCTTCGCGCCCCACGGCGCCGGCCGCAACCTAAGCCGCACCCAGCACAAGCGCCAGCTAGGCGGCGTGACCGACGAGGCGCAGTACGCCCTCGAAACCCAGGGCATTGACGCCCGCTTCTACTTCAACCGCATCGACACCTCGGAGCTGCCCAGCGCCTACAAAAACGCCGCCGAGGTACGCCAGCAAATCGCCGAGTTCAAGCTGGCCCGCGTGGTCGATGAAATCCGGCCCTACGGTTGCCTCATGGCCGGCGACTGGGAGCACGACGCCCCCTGGAAGCAAAAGCGCCTGGCCAAGCTAGCCGCCAAGGAGCCCGGCGGCGAGGAGCAGTTTGTGACGACGTAAGTTGCGTCTATAAGAACATCATGCTGAACGAAGTGAAGCATCTCGGATGCTAATATTTGCTATACATTGAGCAAATAAATGAGCTTTTGGAAGTCGCTATTCAGTAAGCCGATAAAAACCGGCGATGCCTTTTTTGGAGAGATGAGGTTCATGGAGGACGCTGCTTGTCCAGCCAAGAGCTACTTTGAGTGCCAGTGCTATTTCGCGCCCAGCAGTGAATTAATTGAGCTGCACATAACAGCGGAGCTTAGCGGCCCTACGCGGCAGCAGAAAGAATTTTTTACTTGGGTAGAACAAGAGTACGCTAGGTTGACTGTCAAGCTTGCGCCACTGATAGAACTACGCTTCGGCACTTGGCTGATACCGTCGGCAGTTATTCAGGACTTTATAGCTGAATTTAAGCCCATCTTTCTTTGTATTCCAGCTTGCAACCAACAGCCCATCGAATGGGAAATCGTTTTTGACCGTGTGCCCGAGGCAAATTACTGTATAGCAGTAAGTATGCTGGGTGATGAGCCGCAGTACGTGCGAATAGATGATTAAAGCTGCCCCACTACCTGCGCCGTGAATATGGCCGCCAGTGCCGCCGTTTCGGTGCGCAGGCGCGAGGGGCCTAGGGTGACGGGGCGGATGCCGTGGCCCAGGGCTAGCTCGATTTCGGCGGGCGAGAAGTCGCCCTCGGGGCCGATGAGCACGCAGGCACACGGCGCGGCGCCGATTACCTGCGCCAGGGCGGTGCGCTCACCCGCTTCGAGGTGGGCGATGAAGGTGGTGGCGGGGTTAAGCTCCGGCAAAAACTTGTCGTAGTCCACTAGCTCGTCGAGCTGTGGCAGCCAGGCCTGGCCGCTTTGCTTGAGGGCGCTGATGGCTATTTTCTCCAGGCGCTCCAGCTTCAGCTCGCGCCGCTCGGAGTGGGCGCAGCGCAGGAAGCTGAGGCGCTCGATGCCCACTTCCACGGCTTTTTCGACCAGCCACTCCAGGCGGTCGAGGTTTTTGGTGGGCCCTAGGGCCACGTGCAAGTAAAACGGGCGGCGCGGCACCAACTCGCGGCTGCCGAGCGCCAATTGGCAGCGCTTGGGGTTGGCTTCGGTGATGATGGCCTGGGCTAGCGTGCCGCGGCCATCTACCAGCAGCACGGGCGCGCCGGCCCCCAGGCGCAGCACCCGCACGGCGTGCTTGCTTTCTTCCTCGGAGAGCTGATAGGTGGCTTGGGTAGGGGTAAGGTCGGGGGCGTAGCAGGTGAGCATAAAGAAAGAAGGGAAATTTTGGCTTGTAGCCATGCAACCGCTAGCCGGCTTCGCACGGTCAGTAGCATAGGCCGGCGTGAACCTAGCTGAGCGGGTAGTCTGGCCACTTGGCTGAGCGCAGTACTGAAAGCTGGGGTAGGTATAAAAAAAACTCGACAATTTTCAACTCGCTGTAACTCATTGATTAGCTCAGCAGTACAAGTAATTATTTATCACGTAATAGGTACTAAATAAGGAATTTAAGGATAAAATAAAGCCGAGGCTATTGCGAGTGTTAATTAAGTTAGATAAGTTTGTAGAGAAAAGATATTAACTTTCGTCGTCAACCACTTCCAACCTCTCCCAAGCTATGTCAATCAAACCTCTGCTGCTTGCAGCCAGCCTCATGGCCGCCGCCATCACCAGCCACGCCCAAGCTGGTCCTAACCCGTCGGTAACCGCCCAAACCCGCGAAATGGCTTCGCGCCTCCGGCTCAATGAAGGCCAGTACGTGCGTCTGCTTGCCGTGAACCGCACCCGGTACACGCGCCAGCAGCAAATTGAGCACGCCACCCTGGGCAATGCCGCCGCCCGCTCGGCTCAAATGGCCGAGCTGCAAAGCCAGTACGAGCAGGAGTGCAGCCGCATCCTGTCGCCCTCGCAGCTCAGCCAGCTGCAGCCCGAAGCAACCCCGCAGCAGGCCGCCGGCCTGGCCAACGGCAACGGCTAAGCGCTGCCAGTGCCCCTAGGGTAGTACCCAGCTTAAAAGCCGGTCCGATCAGGGCCGGCTTTTTGCGTTAGGGGCAGTGGGCAGCAAGGGGTCGGCCTGCACCTCCGTAACGGTGCCGATGGGGCCAAAGCGCAGGCGCAGGCGGGGGGCGGCCGAGCGCGGGTGCCGGGGGCCGCACTGCTCGCCGGCCCGCAGGTAATACGTATATATCTTCTCGGTGCCGGCTAGCAACTCTTCCTCGTCAGGTTGGCCCAGCAGGGCGGTCACGTCGTCGGCGCGGGCTTCGTAGAGGGTGGCGCGGGCGGCTAGCAGCGGGGGCAGCAGGGCCGCCCGGTGGTTTTGGCAGGCGTAGGTATCGGCGCGCCAGGCGGCAGCATTAAAGCCCGGCACTTGGGGCAGGGCGTGGCCGCAGCCAGCCAGGAAGCAGCTTGCCAGGCCCAGCCCGGCACGAAAGGAAATGCGCATAGAAAACGGGGACAAACCAGAAATGGCCCAGGCCCGGCGCGAAGCTAGCGCCCGGCCGCTGCCCCAATAACCTGCCGGGCCGCCCTTCGTTTAAACCCCACAGCCGGCGCCACCTTCGGCGGTAGCTGATGCTCTCTTTCACCTATGCGCCTTAACCTACGCCTCATCATTGGCCTTATTATCGCGGCCGTTACGCTGTTCGGCTATTTCTTCAACACTTCCACCAATCCAGTAACTGGTGAAAAGCAGCACGTTAACATGACTGCCGACCAGGAAATTGCCTTGGGCCTGCAGGCGGCCACCGAGATGGAGCAGCAGTATGGCGGCGAAAGCAGCGACGCCCGCGCCACGGCCGAGGTGCAGAAAGTAGGCCAGCGGATAGTGCAAGCCAACGGCCTGAACCAGAAAACCAAGTACCGCTTTCAGTTTCACCTGCTGGCCGACGACCAAACCATTAACGCCTTTGCGCTGCCCGGCGGCCAGGTATTCATTACCGAGGGTTTGCTGAAAAATATCACCAGCGAAGGCCAGCTAGCGGGGGTGCTGGCCCACGAGGTAGGCCACGTTATTGGCCGCCACTCGGCCGAGCAGGTAGCCCAAAGCCAGCTAACGCAGGGCCTGAGCGGCGCCGCCGCCATTGCCAGCTACGACCCCAACAACCCCGGCAGCAGCATGGCCCGCGCCGCCGCCGCCGCCATGATAGCCAAGCTCGTGAGCCTGCGCTACAGCCGCAACGACGAACTGGAAGCCGACGACTTCGCCGTGAAGTTTGTGCCCGCCGCCGGCTACAACCCCGCCTCCATGATACAAGTGATGCAGATGCTGCAAAGCAAGGCCGGCGGCGGGGGCCAGCCCGAGTTTCTGAGCACCCACCCCAACCCCGGCAACCGCATCGAGGAGCTGCAGAAAGACATTCGGCAGCAGTACCCGCAGGGCGTGCCAGGCGGCCTCAAGTCGTAGCCCACCCCTAGGGCCCGGCGCTCGTGCGGGCGCCGACGCAGCTAGCAGCTTCCGCTTTCCTGGCGCTGCTGGCTGCCTTAGTTTCAGGCGCAAAAGCTGCAGCCTGGCGCCCACCGCTGGCCAGTGCCGCCCCCAAATTGCCCTAGGCACCCAGGGCATAGCCAGGTATATTTGCGCTATGCATCCTTCTGAATCGACTTCGGCCGCGCGGCCGGCCTGGTGGTCGGGGCGCGGCCGTTTTTTGTTGGTGGCGGCGGGCCTGTATGGGCTCTGGCTGCTGGCCTACGAGGGCTACATCGCTCCCGACGGCCGCGTAGATGCGTGGCTGGCGCAGGGGGTGGCCGAGGGGGGCACCGCGCTGCTGCAGGTAGTGGGCTTCAGGGCCAGCATTGGGCCGGGCTTGCCGCTGCTGTATATGGATGGGCTGCCGGCCGTGGTAGTGGGCGCCCCGTGCGATGGGCTGGCGCTGTACGCGCTGTTTGCGGGCTTCGTGCTGGCGTATCCGGGGCCGTGGCGGGCGCGGCTGTGGTTCATCCCCCTAGGGGTGCTGGGGTTGTTCGTGCTGAACGTGGTGCGCGTAGCCGCCCTGGCCCTCAATCACCACTACGCCCACCATTCGGTCGAGTTCAACCACCACTACACGTTCACGTTTGTGGTGTATGCCTGCATTTGCGGGCTGTGGGCGTGGTGGGTGCGCCGCTACGGCACGGCCCCCGAACTAGCCGAGGAGGCTGCCGCGTGAAACCGGTACTGCCCCCACGCCCAGCCTGGCACTGGCCCGCCGTGGCCGGACTAATCTTGCTCGTCTTCGCCCTAGGCATCGCTTCCGACGCAGTTTTTGCGTTCCTCACGCGGGCTTGGCAGCAGTTGTTTGCGGGGCTGGGCCTGGGCAGCGTGCTGCAGCGGGCGCAACAGGGCACCAGCACGGAAGTAACGCAGCGGAGCCTGCCGGCCGTTTTCACCTATGCGGCGCTCTACCTGGTGCTGTGCCTGGCGCTGCTGCGCATCGTGCTGCGCCGCGCCGCGCTGTGGTGGCAGGCAGTACGGGCCTACGCGGCCGTGACGGCCCTTATTGTACTGCTGCTGCTAGTTGGCAAGCTGAGCGGTAATGCCGTGCTGCCGCTAAAGGTTGCCCGCCGCCTCATCGACTTCCTGGTGTCGCCGCTGCCCGTAGTGCTGCTGGTAGCGCTCTTGGCATCACCTAGGCGCCAAGCTGCTTCCTAGGCCACTTATAACGCAAAAAGCCCGCTGGCATCATCGCCAGCGGGCTTTTTTAGTCGCTGATTGGTTGCTAATTAAGTTTTTAACAATCAACAACCAATCAGCAATAACTACCCAAGCTTACTCTACGCGCAGCTGCTTGGCTACCGAGCCGCCGGCCGTGGTGGCGCGCACGGTGTAGATGCCGGCTGCGAGGCCGCTCAGCGGCAGCGCTATTTGGTCGGAGCCGCCCGCGGCCACGGTGCGGCGCAGCACAGCTTGGCCGAGGGCATTAAGCACTTCTACCTGGCTAGCAGCCTGGCCGCGCAGGGTGGCGGGCAGCACCAGCGTAGCCGTGCCGTGGGTTGGATTGGGGTACACGGCCACCAGCGCCGCCAACGCGGCTGGGGCGGTGGCCAAGGTAGCGTTGGTGCTCATCACAATGCTGAAGCGGCCGGTGGCTGCATCGGCCGGGGCCAGCGTCAGGCTGAGGCTAGGAGTAGTGGCCAGGTCGGTGAGGGCACCGGTTTGGGCATCGCGCAGGTAGGCGCGGTAGCCGGCGGGCAGGTTGGCCAGCTCGTCAACCTTGAGGGTGTAGGTGCCGGCCGTGGCAGCGTGCACGCGCAGGGGCACGGTCACGGTGCCGCTCAGCTCGGGCAAGCCATTGATGGCCAGCGCCTCGGTGCTGATGTCGGAGGCAATGTCCAAGCCGTGCGTAGCGGGTAGGTAGTGCGCGTCGTACTTGGTATCGAAGGTGGGCGTGGCGCCCTGCTCGAAATACACGCGCATCTGGTTGGCCACGCCGGCGCCGCTCAGCGTCAGGGCCACTGCCGGGCTGGTGTTGGTCAGGCGCTGAAAGAGGCCGGTCTCGGGTGCATTGGTGCGGGCGTTATTGGTGAATGCGACGCTACCCGGCGTCTGTGCGCTTGCCACCCGAACGAAGAAGCCCTGACCCAGCGGAATATTATTGGTGCCCCCGTTTGTGCCGTTCCCATTCACGTAGCTGGCGTAGCTGCCCGTGTATTGGCCCGAGCTTTTTACTACATACAACGCGTCTTCCAAGCCAGATTTACTTACCTTGTCGTAATCAATGGCACTGGGATAGGGGTTGCCCAGCAGCTGCCAGCCGGCATTGGGTTGGCTGCCGCGCCCTAGGCCGCCCAGCGTCACGTCGCCGTTGTTGAGGGTACCCTGAAAATCGACCACCTCCGCGGCGTTGATATTCACCGTGTAACCCTGGCCGGTCGTCAGCACGTCGGTGAGGGCGCCGGGCGAGAAGAAGCCGCGGTCAAACTCGGGCGACGAGTTGGTCAGGCTGAGCCGGCTTTGGTCGTAGCCGAAGACAGTGGGGAAGGGCGTGACCCTAGGGGGGGTAGCCGAGGTATTATAATCGGGGTTCACCGTCGGCGAGAAGCCAGCAGTAGCTAAGTCGGCCACCGTGCTGCTCGTTGCTACGGCACTGTTTTGGGTCACGGGCGAGCTGTAGTGGCGGTACCCCGGGCCCCCGTTGATAGCGCCGTTGATGGCGCGCTGCACGGTGGCCACGCCCGTTACGAGGCCAGCGCTCTGGTTGACCACGTAGGCCGTGCTGCTGCTAGTGCTCAGCAGCGTAAAAGGCTGCTCGCTGCCAATAGCCAGGTTGCCCGCGCCCGCCAGCGTAAGGCTGCGCTGAATGGCAACGGGCCCGCTGGTAGTAGCGCCGGCCGCACCTACGCTCAGGTTGCTGAACGTCGTAGTTGCGTTGCCACCAATGTCTTGGGCGGCTGCGCCAGTGAGAGCGATGGTGCCAGTGCCCGCTACCCGGCTGTCGTTGTTCACAAAATCACCATTCACGCTTAGCGTGTTGCCATCGGCCACGGTCAGCACCGCGCCGATGCCTAGCGTCACGGTATTAGCGGCCTGCGAGGTGCTTACCGTGGGCTGGTTGGCCGCCGTGCCCGGAATAAATACGTTGTCGGTAGCCGCTGGTACGGCGCCAGTGCTCCAGTTCGAGCCTACGTTCCAGGCCGTGCTCGTGGCACCGGTCCAGGTAGTAGGCGGCACGATGGCGGTAGCGATATCGGCAAAATAGATAGCCACGCCACCTACAATGTTATAAACCAGCGTGGCATTGCCAGTAGTCAGGTCTAGCGTGTAGAGGTTCGAAGTGTATTTATCTGCTACAGGGTTGGCATTGTCTTGGTAGCGTGCTTCTACGAGATACGCGCTGTTAGCCTGGCTGGCAGTAGCATTGCCGTTGTAATAAACATCTAGCCCTAAGCCAATGGTAGGTGAGGTAAGTTGGTATGGCCCTGGTGCGCTGCTGGCGGGTAGCGTAAACATCACCTTAGCTACTGTGTTCAGTTGGCCGTTGTTAGGTGGCGCCTGCGTCGAGAGTACCGCATTCGTGTTCGTTACGTCGATGTCGTAGAGGGTAGTGCCCCGCACGCCTAGTTGCGCATTGGTGTAGGCTGCCGTGCCCACGTAGGGGGAAGTGGCCGGGGCTGGTACCGTCAGCGTACCCGAATAAGATAAGTCGGTATCCCTAATAGCTATCTGGCCCGTGTTAGGATTGAGGCGGTAATTAGCACCATTTGGCGCTACAACCCGAATGCGGTCCACACGTGGGTTGAAATCGAACCCGATATTAGGCACCAGGCCGCGCGTGTTGCTACGATTCGTGTCGCTCACATCAAGCGTAACTGCTGCTCCTACTGGCGTGGCTGTAGCTGTGCCAATAGTAGTGGCCGTACTAGCAGTAGTCACTGCTAGGGTATATACCTGCGCGCTACTGGTAGTGGCGTTGAGCCCTAGGGCATACAGTACGCCTGTACTGGGGCGTATGTCAATGCCTACCAGCACTTGCCCAGGCGTAATGCCCGTAATGATGGTAGGCAGCGACTGAAACCTAGTAAGCGGTGAAGTGCTAGTCGGATTGAGAGGGCCTAACGTTTGCGAACCTTTAGGGTAAGTGACAGCAGTACCTGTGGGCAGTGTAGCTGTATAATCAGCAGTGACGGTACCTAGCGCATAGATAGTGCTAGGGGTAGTTTGAGCGTGCAGCGCAGTAGTGGCGGTGAGCAGGCCCAGCATCCCCAGAAAGCTATACTGGCGAATGCTTTTACCGTAGCGTATAGTGTGTTTCATACAGGAAAAAGAATAAAAAATGGTTGGGTGAGAAAAAGAAAAAGCCACACTTAATGGTATGGCTAATAGGTACGTAATCCAGGAATAGCAGGGTTTAGGACGCACGAAATATACGCTCAATATCAGCGCTGCAGCCACCCTAAAAATTGGGTGGCTGTAGGTGCTTGAAGTGGCCGTTTTGCTTGACGCGCTCCTTGAGGCGCTCGGCTTCGAGCACGGCGGGCAGCAGGCGTTCGAGGTGCTCGCGCACTAGCTCCTGGCGCTCGTGCTCGGCGGTGGTGCCCAGCAGGCGGTATTCCTGCTCGGTGCTGAGGCCGATGTGGTGGGCTACATCAAAAATCTGAAAGTCAGTTTTCAGCTCCAGCAGCAGCTTATGCAGTCCTAGGGCCTCGTAGAGGCGGCGCACCTGCGCGGCTATCACGTTGCTCAATAAGGGGTCGGTTTCGGGGTCTTGCACCACATCCTCGACCTGGCCAGCGGCGTAGAGCTTGCCGGGGGCCTGCCGCATAAACTTCGCCACCCGAAACACGCCGATACCCTCGGTGCGGATGTCCATCTCACCGCCGGGGTGCACGCGCTCCACGCTCACGAGGCGCATTTCGGTGCCCAGCTCTTGCACGGCATTGTCGAGGTAGGGCGGAATGCCGAAGGTAAGACCCTCGGTGAGGCAGTCGCGCACCAGCTGCCGGTAGCGCGGCTCGAAGATGTGCAGGTTGAGCTTCTCGCCCGGAAAGGCGACGAGGTTGAGCGGAAAAAGCGGCAGCAGGCGCATACGCAACGCCGTTCCGGGCCGGAGCGGCAACAAGGAAAGAAAAAACGGCCGTCGGGCGACTCAGCAGCGAAGCTAGTAGCTTCGGGCAGTACGGCCACTACCCAGTCCAAGTTAATTCTCCCGGGGCACTGAGCCTGCTACGCAAGAACTGGGTTACTGCCAGCTCACTTGCAGCGGGGCGGCCACGCGGCGCGCAAAACCGGCCAGGTAGGTATCCCAGGCGGCAGCGGTGGCAAACTGCCCACTCTTCTGCCAGCCGAAGCCAGCGTAAAACACCACCGTGCCTTGTTCGGGCTTGGTTACCATGTACAGCTGGTTGGCGTCTTTCTCGGCGCTGCGGTGGTCCTGGTAATCGGTGAGGTAGCTGGCCGGCACCACCACGCCAGTGCCCAAGTTGCTGCCCTCCATGGTTTCCCAATAGCGGAACCAGCCGGCCGGGCGGTCGGCTTTCACCTCGCCCTTGGCTTCGTGCAGGGTTAGGCCGATGGTGCAGTTCGGCAGGGCGCCGGTGCTGGCAATGTGCTCCTCGAAGCGGGTCATGTTCGAGCCCAGGTCGAGGCTGATGCGCTTGGTTTCGGTAATGGACTGACCGGCCGCGTCATAAGGCGCATACGTCAGCTCGAATACCGTGCGGATGGGCCCTAGGGCCCGGATTTTGTAGCTGGTGAAGTTGCGCGAAGTGTAGAGCTTGCCGCCCGCCAGCACGCCCGTGCCGCCAATGCCGCGGCTGCTGCCCACGTGGTAGGGGTCGTTGCCCTCGCCCTGGTCGGTGTGGTAGGCGAAGGGCTTCTCGTACTGGTGGCGGCCATACCAGCGGTCGATGATGGGGTAGGACACGCGCTTGAGCCAGCAGTCCATGCCGCTGCTGAGCGTGCCGGCGGGGTCCTTTTTGTCGTACAGCTCCTGGGCGTTGGGGCCGTAGGTGCGAAACGCCACCCGGTCGTTTTCCCAGGCAAAGTCGTCGGTGCGCTCGGGCACGAAGCGAGCGTAGGTGGTGAGGGGACTCGGGGGCAGGTCGGCCGCGCTGCCATCTACGGTCAGTTTCTGGCTGCCCTTGGCCGGCAGCGCCACCTGAAACAGCAGCTCGTCGGGCTGGCCGTTGCCGTCGCCGTCGAAGGTCTGGCTGAGTAGCACGCGGCCGCCGGCGTCGCGCACGCGCAGCTTGTAGGCTTCTACGCCGCGCAGGGTGGCCGGCAGCTGCGCCAGGGGTAGGCTCACGGTTTCGGCCGGGCGGGCTTCGGCCAGGGAGTTGCGCACGGTGAGGGTGGCGGTGGGTGGGGCCGGGGCCAGGTGCAGGGCCGTGAGTAGGGCCGCCAGCCAGGTGGGCGCCGTGGGGGTAGTCAGGGGAAAGAGCATGTAATCAGTGGTTAAAGCGCGTGGTCGAGGTGCACGTTCTGGCCGCTCCAGATTTGGCGGGCGGTCCAGTCCTGGGCCGGCTCAGTCCAGAAGGCGTGGCTGGCGGGCAGCCCCAGGGGCAGAAAGGCGGTGGTGCACAGGTACAGGCTGCCCGTGGAGATGTAGCCCTCGCCAATGCCCGGCTGGTGCCCGCACAGCCCAATCTGCAGCCAGCCCTGCGCGTCGAAGGTGCCCTTGGGCTCCAGCGTGCGCCCGATGACGGCCCCTAGGGCGCTGCGCACCTGCCCGGCCGGCAGCCCTTCGGGCAGCAACCCCTGCAAGGCGCACTGCGCCAGGTGCTGAAACGCCCCGCAGCGGTAAGCCAGCGAGCGTCCAAAGGCCGCAAACGAGCCGTCGGGCGCCACCAGGCGCTCTTGCACCTGGGCGTAGCGGCGGGCGCGGGCCTGCACCACCGTGAGCAGCTCCGGGCGCTCTTTGCCGGCCGCCACCAGCGTGCCCACCACGTCGAGCAACATGGGCTGAATGACGTAACTGTTGTAGTAGTCCCAATGAAAATCAGGCCCGTCGCCGTAAGCTCCGTCGCCCTTGTACCAAGTCTGGTGCTCCCGAATGGCGTAGTCCATGCGCATCAGGTCGCCGCTGCCCGTGAACTTGAGCAGCGCGGCCTCAATGATGGCGCTGAACAGCAGCCAGTTGCTATACACGGGCTTGATAACACGACTGCTTTGCATGGCCTGCACCAGCTGCTGCTGGGTAGCGGGCGGCAGCTGGTGCCACAGCTGAGTAGGAGCCCGCAGCAGCGCGTGGGCCAGAAACGCAGCATCCACGACCGGCTGCCCACCCTGCGTGAAGTTGAGAAAGGCCCCATCCTGCGGATTCACGGCGTGGGCAATGGCCTGGCGGGCCTGCTCGGCGGCCTGCTGCTGGCGGGTGGCCTCGGCGGCGGGCACGTCGGCCAGCTCTAGCCAGGGGGCCAGGCCCGTGAGGGTACGCCCTAGGGCCTCCAGGTAGGTGACGGCGCGGCGGTCCCCTTGCTGGCCCGTGGCGGCCTCAATAGGCATGGTGGCCTGCAGGCGGCCCGCGGCGGCGTGGTGCAGCACGGGGTTGGCCACCCGCAGCAGCCAGGTTAGCCAGGCGGCGCGGTCGGGCAGGCCGGAACGGCGGGGCGCGGCGGGGGCCGCCCGGCCCGGCAGCGCCAGCGCCGACACGCCCGCGGCGGCCTGGGTTACAAAAAAACGACGTTGCATAGCTGCTTGCTACCAGTAAGTGGCGCGCATCGGTGCCAGCGCCGCAGCGCCGGGCCCCAGCGCTGGCCAGTTGCAATAGTAGCCCCGCCTAGTCGTTCGCGAGGGACGCATTTTCGGCAGTTTCGGGCCGTGTTTCAAACGGCCTACCAGCAAGGCGCTAGCAACTAGCAGGTTGCGAGAGCCCCTAGGGCGCCCCAGTAGCCGCAGCCGCAGCCCCAGAGCCGGCCCGCCGCCTAGAGCCCCTAGGCCGTGGTGCCGCCGCAGCTGCTGCCGCTGCCAGCGGTGCAGCCGTAGCAGTGCTCGTTCACCACGATGGTGCGGGCGGCCAGCGCCGCCGGGTCGAAGTCGCGGATGTGGCGGGCTGCTGCGGCTACCGGCAGGTCGAGCATCTGGTTGAAGTCGCAGTCGTAGAGCTGCCCATCCCAGCCCACCGACAGCGTGCTGCGGCACATGACGCCGGCCGCCGCCGCCGGGTTGAAGGCCGTCACCAGCTTCTCCATGTAGCCGGCGTAGTTGCCCGATTCGAGCAGGTAGTCCAGAAAGCGGCTTACCGGGATGTTGGTGATGGCGTAGAGGTCGTTGAACACGAGGCCGTGGTCGCGCAGCAGCGCCCGCTTAAACTGCTGCTGCAAGCCGGCCTGCGCCCCCGGCAGGAATGCCCCGGCCGGGTTGTATACCAGGTTGAGTTTGAGGTCGCTGCCTTCCTGACCATACCCCACCGCGTTTAGCATGTGCAGGGCCCGGATGGAGTCGGCGAAGACGCCCTGGCCGCGCTGGCGGTCGGTTTTATCGGCTGAGTAGAAGGGTAGCGAACTGATAACTTCCACGCCGTGCGCGCGGTAAAACTCGGGCAGGTCGTGGTACTTCTTATTGGCCACGATGATGGTGAGGTTGCAGCGCACCAGCACGTGCCGGCCCAGCTTCTTGATTTCGGTGACCAGCCAGCGAAAATCGGGGTTCATCTCGGGCGCCCCGCCGGTGAGGTCCACCACCGCGATATCGCTGGCCGCCAGCGCGTCGAGGCAGTGCTGCATCGTTTCGCGGGTCATGATTTCCTTGCGGTCGGGCCCGGCATCGACGTGGCAGTGGCGGCACACCTGGTTGCACATCTTGCCCACGTTGAGTTGCAGCACCGCCGGGGCCACCGGCCGCAGCGGCCACAGCGCGGCCTCGGCCAGCTTCTGGCGGAAGCGCGGCAAGTCGGCCGCCTGCGCCTCGCCCTGGCTCAGCACCGTGAGCTGAAAGGCGGAGTCAGCGAGCTGGTGCCCAGTGGCTTTGAGTGATTTCATAAGGAATTGTTGCTTGTTAGTTGCTGCCTGGTAGTCAGTGGTTTTCATGAGCAACAACTACCAGGCAGCAATCAATCCTACATCGACAACTCCTTGGTTTTGTTCATCATCTGCACGCCGTGCACCAGGGTGGCGCCGCCGCGGATAGCCGCAGCCACGTGCACGGCCTCCATCATCTCGGTTTCCGAGCAGCCTTTTTCGAGCGTGTCGGTGGTGTAGGCGTCGATGCAGTAGGGGCACTGCACGGCGTGCGACACGGCCAGGGCGATGAGCGACTTCTCGCGGGCCGTGAGGGCGCCCTCGGCAAAAACAGAGCCGTAGTAGCCGAAAAACTTATCGGCCAGTTCTTTCTGAAACTCACCGATGTTGCCAAACTTCTTTAGGTCTTCAGGATTGTAGTACGCGGCCATGAGGCGGAAATTGCAAGGAAGTAGTGGGAAAGGAGAAAGGTACGCCGCGCTTGCGGCTCGCGTGGCCGGGGCTGGGGGCTGCTGAGCTACCCACGCGCCCTAGGGCCGTGCGGTGCCCCCAAGCCCGCGCCACCGCGCCAGGTCGGCGGCCGAATCTACGTCGGGCAGGGCAGGCAACTGGGCTACGCGCAGCCCCAGGCGGGCGGCATCGGCCAGGGTATCGGCTAGCACGGTGGGGGTGCTCCACTGCTTGCCGGCAAACAGGGTTAGGTGCAGCTGCTTCATTCCCAAGAGGTAATAGCCGCCATCGTCGGCCGGGCCCAGCACCAGGTCGTGGGTAGTGAGGGCCGCGGCGGCCTGCCGCAGCAGCTCGGCCGTGAGGCCGGGGCAATCGGTGCCGATGATGAGCGCCTGGGCGGCCCCACCAGCAAAAGCCTCGGCGAAGGCGTGCTGCATGCGCTGGCCCAGGTCGGGGACGGCGGGCTGTACGCGCCAGGGCAGACCGGGCCACTCGGGGCGCGGCTGGGCGGGGTGGGCAGCGGGCGTGGCGGGGACCTCGGCCAGCCACAGCGTAGCCGGCAGGGCAGCTTCGGCTACGGCCGCGGCCGTCAGGGCCAGCAGCTCGCGGTACACCCCTAGGGCCGCCGCGGAGCCAATAGTGGCCGCGAGGCGCGTTTTCACGCGGCCCAGCTCCGGCTCCCGGGCAAAAATTAATAGGTGGGTAGTTGGCAAGTGAGTAGTGCTTAATGCTTAACGCTTAATGTTCGCTCTTGGTGAGTGAAGCAATCACACCAGACAAATCGTGCAGGTGTCGTTCAAATTACGAGTACCAAGGTTTGATGACAGCCGAGCCATTACTCACTAATCATTAAACGTTAAGCACTATCCTACAGCTTACCCTGGCGGATGAGGCGGCGGTAAACTTGCACCAGCTTGGGCTGCGACACGCCGGCCCAGTACAGCAGCACGATGAGCGTGAAGATGCCTTGCAGCTTGAACACGCCGTTGGCCAGATACTTGCGGGCTGAGGTGGTAACGGCGGCCGGCAGCAGGCGGAAGCGGCCCGCGCGGCGCAAGCGGGCCACGATTTCCTGGTCCTCCATTACTTGCAAGTCCTCGCGGTAGCCCCCCAGGCGCTCGAACAGCGCGCGGCGCACAAACAGGCTTTGGTCGCCGAAGCGCAGGAAGGTGAACGGAAACCGGGTAGTCCAGGCGCTCAGGCGCAGAAACCAGTGGCCGTGGTCGAAGGCTAGGCGGTAGCAACCGCTGGCGTACCCTAGGGCCAGCGCTTGGGCGATATCGGCCACGAAGGTGGGGGGCGGGTACGAGTCGGCGTGCAGAAAATATAGCACCTCGCCCCGGGCCTGGGCGGCCCCGTAGTTGAGCTGGGCGGCGCGGCCTTTGCGGGGGCTTTGGTGCACGGTGGCACCGGCCGCGGCAGCTACGGCGGCCGTATTGTCGGGGCTACTGCCATCTACCACCAGCAGCTCTACGGCGTGGCCGGCGGTGTGCTGGCGCAGGTAGCCCAGCAGCGGGCCGATGCTGGCCGCTTCGTTGTAGGTGGGGATGATGATGCTGAGGGTGGGGCGCACGGCGATGCTGGCTGTGGCCGAAGCCGGCCCGAAAGTACGCCGGCGCCGAAACCTGACCGGCCGCGCGCGGGTTGCAACGCTTGTCACCTCGTCCGTTGCGCCATGTCCCTCTTCCCCCTCCAACATCCCCTGCTCAAGCGCTTCGACCGGTGGGCCGGACCGGTACTAGCGGCCGCTTCGGTGGCGCTGCTGGTACTCGAAACCGTGCGGCCCCTGCGTCGCCGCACCCGCCCTAGGGCCGAGCGCTGGGTGCGCAACGCGCTGCTGGCCGCCCCCGCGGTGCCCGCTAGCCGCCTCACGCTGCTGCCCGCCATGGTGGGCCTCACGCAGCTGGCCGCCCCGCGCTACGTGGCCCACCGGCTCGGCCGCCTGCCTGCCCCGCTGCGCCTGGCCCTGGAGCTGGCCGCGCTCGACTACCTGGCTTATACCTGGCACCGGCTGCTGCACTCGCCGCTGCTGTGGCGCCTGCACCGGCTGCACCACGCCGACCTCGACATGGACCTAACCACCGGGGCGCGTTTTCACTTCATCGAGATGCTGGCCAGCATTCCGTGGCGGGCCGCACTACCGGCGCTGCTGGGCGTGCGCCCGGCCACGGTGCTCGGCTACGAGGCCGTGTTTGAGGCATTTACCGCTTTTCAGCACAGCAACTGGCGCCTGCCCATTGCGGTAGAGCGGCGGCTGGCGCCCTGGCTGATGACGCCCCGCGGCCACGGCATCCACCACAGCATTGTGCAGCGCGAAACCGACGCCAACTTCGGCGTCGTGCTCATGCTCTGGGACCGCCTGCACGGCACCATCCACCTCAACGTGCCGCAGCAGCAAATCAGCATCGGCGTGCCGGCCTACCGCGACCCGGCCGAGCAAACTGTGGCCCGCCTCCTGGTGCTGCCCCTAGGCCCCCCGCGCCCCTGGCAGCTGCCCGATGGCACGGTGCCCGAGCGCGGCCCCCTCGCTGGCTCGCCCCTGGAACTGGCCGAATAAAGCACCGGGCGGCAACTATATGGGAGTTTGGTAGGCGGCTAATCCAGGTATAAAAAAGGCCCTGGTATGCTGCCAGGGCCTTTTTAGTTTGGTGGTGAGCGCTAGCCCTAGGCGTTGGTCGTCGTGGTGAGGGTGACTTCGATGTTGCCTTTGGTGGCGCGCGAGTAGGGGCAGATGCCGTGGGCGGCCTCTACCAGTTGCTCGGCCTGGGCTTGCTCGAAGCCGGGCAGGTTCACGTGCAGGTCGGCCGAGATGCCGAAGCCGCCATCCTCAGCTTTGCCGAAGCCGATGAGAGCCTCCACGGTAACGTTGCTGAGCTTCACGCTGGCCTGGCGGGCCGCTACGCCTAGGGCCCCTTCGAAGCAAGCCGCGTAGCCGGCCGCGAATAGCTGCTCGGGGTTGGTGGCGCCGGCCTTGCCCACGCCGCCCATCTCCTTGGGCGTGCTCAGGGTGAGGTCGAGGGCATTATTGGCGGTGGTCACGTGGCCTTCGCGGCCGCCCTTTACTTGCGCTTGGGCGGTAAAAATCTTCTCGATTTTCATGGGAGAGAAAAACTAAATCGGGTGGGGAAAAGCAGCTACCCGCACTGCCTCCAACAAGCTGGATGGCTCGTTAAAGGCCACGCCCTCCGTGATTGTTTAGCCGCGCCGCCGCGCTCGCGAACGCATGCTAGGTAAGTCGCTGAAAGTAAAGGCAAAAAATATGGCCGACAAGTGGAGCTTCTGGCCCGGGCCGGTACTCTAGGGGCCGCCTAGAACACGTCGCCTAGGTTAAAGAACACCCCTTTCGAGCCCTCCAGCCCCACGGCGTAATCGACAGCCAGGTAGGTGCCTACTTTCTTGCTGAGGGCCAGCCGGATGCCCGCGCCGCCGGCCGGGGCCAGGCGCCCGAAGCCGGTGCTGGGGTTGCGGGCGCTCTGGGCATTGGCAAATACCACCCCGCCCAGCACCCTGGAGCGGGTCAGGTTGAAGCGGTACTCGGTTTCGCCATACACGAGGCTGGTGCCCCGGAAGCGGCCCTGGATGTAGCCCCGGCCGGTGACGCTGTAGGTGTCCCAGCCGGTGGCGGGCAGGTCGAGGTAGGGGGCCGCCTGGCCCAGGGCAAAGTCGCCGTAGAGCCAGAAGGCCAGCACGTTGCCCGCGGGCCCTAGGGCAAAGTAGCGCCGCCCGTCGAACTGTAGGAAGCGGTAATTGGCATCGGAGCCCAGCCAGCGCCAGTTGTTGCGCAAAGCCAGAAACAGGTAGCTCTCGCCGGGGGCGGGGCGCAGCTGGTTGTCGCGGCTGTCGCGCAACACGCTCAGCACTAGGCCCGAAGACGTGGAGTGCCCCGCCACGCCCGGCCGGTAGCCCATAATCTCGTACACCTGCTGCCCCTCGCCGTTCTCGGTCCGGATGTTCCAGCGCGTATCCAGGAAGTAGCCGATGCCGGCGTAGAGCGGCCCGGTGCGGCCCACGCGGTGGTAGTAAGTCTGGTGCAGGCGCAGCAGGTTGTAATCCATGCCGATAGCCTCGCTGGCGTGGGTGTCGGAGCCCAGGCCGTAAGTCTGCTGCGGGTAGTGCAGCAGGCGGTGGTCGGCCAGCCACAGGCTGTGGTTGTCGCGCGTCCAAAGCGGCCCGTTCACGGCCAGAATAATTTGCCGGTTCTGGGTGTAGGTGAGCGTGGTGGAGATGGCCGAGAAGTTGGCATCGGCTCGCTGAAACGACACGCTGGCCGTGAGCGTGGCCAGCAGCCGCGCCTCTAGGGTGTAGGCCACGGCGGGCAACACCACCAGCGAGGTTTTCTTAGGCTTGCGCGGCGGGCGGGGCGGCGCCAGCGAGTCGGCCGCCGTAGCCGCCGAGTCGGCGGTGGCCTGGGCATGGCGGCGGTGCCCGAAGTGCGGCAACACGCTCTTCACCAAGTCGCCCAGGTCTTTGGTGGGTAGTGGCGGCCGGGGGCTGGGCGCCTGCGCCGCCGCCGAAAAGGCCAGCAGCCCACCCGCCAGCACCCCTGCCCAAAAGCGTGAAAATCTCATCAAGTGTATAGAAGCCGCAAAGGTCGGCATTGTTCTGGCGCTGGCCGCCGCTGCGGGCTCGCCTAGGGCCCTGCACCGGCGCACTGCTAAACAGCCTACACGCGCTACTGGCTGCAATACTTTGGCGGAACGCTAGCGGGCACGACCGGGCACCACGTCCAGGGCCAGAATCTGGGCGCGCCAGGCGGGCGGGAGCAGGGCCGCGCGCAGCCACTGGCTGGGGGGTAGGCCCTGGGTGCGGCGGTACACGGCCAGCGCCAGCCCTAGGGCCAGGCCCCGGCGCAAACCCAGCAGCTGGCGCACCAGCGGCGGCGTTACTAGCCACTGGGCTTGCCGCAGCAGCCAGTAGCGCCAGGGCCCCAGGTGGCGCCGGTACTGGCAGTAGAGGTCGGCGGTATAGGCACTGGGCTGCAGGTCTTGGCTGAGGTGCAGCTGACGGTCGGCCTGCCAGGCTGGGTAGGAGGTAGGCAGGCCTCGAATGCCCATGCGCCGCCCCACCCGCAGAAATACGTCGGTAATTTCCTCTTTCTCGGGCGGTGTAAGTGGCCGCTCCAGCACCTCGAAGCTGCTGATGGAGTAGGCAATAAGCATGTATAGCACGTCGCGGTAGGCCCAGTCCGGGATGTTGAAGCCGCGCTTGGCCTCAACCGCCGCATGGATGGCGGCCATGCTGTCGATGGCCCGCTCGGCCCCCGCCCGGTCGGCAAACACGATGCGCCGGGCATACGCTACCGTCGAGAACAGGCGCCCTAGGGGGTCGGCCGGCAGCCGGCCCGTAAAGTAGAGCCAGTCCACGGCTTTGTTGAGGGCAAACTCGGCCGCCGCCCCAGCAAAAATGAACAGCACCGTGTCGGCCTTGCCCCAGAGCTGGCGCACAACAGAGCCGGGCTGCACGAAATACGCAATGGTGTCGGAAGTAGGGCGGTCGAGGGTAAGCATAGATATAAAGAACTTTGAAATGCAAAGTTACTGCAATAAGTTTGCTCGGCAATGCAGCTACTTCCGGTTACGGTGCCGCTGGTGGCGTCGCCCGTATTTTTCCTGGCTTTATGCGTGCCCAATACCTCGGTGGCCCTAGGGGGCTGTATTTAGAGCGTGTTTAGCTTTCACCAAAAAAGCTTCTGGAACGTCCTGCTGAGCTGGCCGAAGCCTCTCTCCCGCTTCGTTGAACGGGCCACATGAAGCGGTAGAGAGGCCTCGGCAAGCTCAGCAGGACGGTCTTTTAAATTCCCAAACACGCTCTTTAGTTCTGGCCCTGGCTATGGTGCTGCTGGGCCTCGCTTCGCGCCGCTACGCCGCCACCTTGCCCGCTTGGGTGGGGCGGTACGCGGGCGACGCGCTCTGGGCCCTGCTGCTGGTGTGGCTGCTGAGGCTGCTACGGCCAGGGTGGTCGCTCGGCCGGGTAGCCCTGGCAGCGGGCAGCCTAGCTGCTGCCGTCGAGTGCAGCCAGCTGTGCCAGTGGCCGTGGCTGGTGGCGGTGCGGCACACGTGGTGGGGCCATTTGGTGCTTGGGCAAGGGTTTTTGGTAAGCGACCTAGGGTGCTACGCCGTTGGTATTGGCAGTGGGATAGGACTGCGCTGGGGCTGGCAGCGTGCACGGGCAAGCGCCTTCGCTCCTCACCCTACCCCTAGGGCCAGGCGCGGCGCTAGCCAGAAAAGAAGGTAGCCCGCCGCTAGCATTTCTTGGCACGCGCTGGGCCACTCCTGGCAGCCAGGCAGTAGCCCAGCGGCCAGGAGTGGCCCAGTAAGCAAGTACGTAACGCGCCAGCGCTGAGGGGGCGCTGGCACGTTATTGGGTAGCAACGATGCCTTACTCGGCTTTTTGGATGCGCAGGCGCTGGCCAGACTCACTATCCTGCAGCACGTAGAAGCCAGCCGCCAGTGCGCTCACATCCAGAGACTGAGCCCCGGCGGGCAGGGTAGCTTGGCGCACCAGCTGGCCCTGCTGGTCGAAAATACGCAGGTGAGTGCCCGCTGCGCTCGCCACGGTAAGCACCGAAGTGGCAGGGCTGGGATAGGCCACCAAGGCTGCTTTTGAGGCAGCTAGCACGGTTACTATCGGGCTAAAGCTATCTGCGCCGCTGATATCCACCTGCCGCACGCGGTAGTAGTTGGTGCCCACGGCCGTGGCGTCGGTGAAGTGGTAGCTGTGAGCCTGGCTGCTCGTGCCCGCGCCGGCTACTTGGCCGAGGGCCACGAAAGTGGTGGCTGCCGCGCTGCTAGCCCGCTCCACCGTAAAGTGGCTGTTGTTCAGCTCAGAAGCAGTAGTCCAGGTGAGTTGCACTCCGGTGGCTGAAGCCTTGCCCTGGAAGCTTACCAGTTGCACGGGCAGCGGGGTCGGCGGCGTGGGAGCATAGGCATCAAACATATTAAATGAATACCCACTGGCCGTGCCATCCAGGCGTAGTTCCAGCTGGTTAAAGGCCGCAGCGGGCGTTACCTTCATTTTCACCATCTTGGATTCTTGTAGCACATTAGCCGAAAGCAAGCCTCCCAGCGACCAGGAACCAACCTGCTGGTTATCCATATAGGCTACAACCGTACTGCTATTGAATACGGAGGCATCAAGAAGATTACCCAGTACCTGGTTAGCTAACTTATTGATTTGTAAATACATGTATGTATCGCCCAAGCCCTGCGGTACCGTCATGGGAAACTTAATACGCTCGGTAGCGGCGCTAGCAACAATACCACCAATTACCTGAGGCTGCAGAGTAGCTGCGGTTTGCATGTCACCGTCAACTGCGTAGGCTGGCTGGCTAACAGTGTTCTGCGTAATGGCTACCACTGTATTTGCATATTGCATGCCTGAGCCCTGAGCCGAAACACGCAGAATACCGAATGTAAAATAGGATAAAATGAGTAGCGCATGACGCTGAAAAGAAGTAGCAGTAGGCATAATAGGAAGTGGATACTCGTACACCCCTTGCTTGACAACTACTCAGCCAGCTTTATATACTTATTTAATATGTTTAGTAATCAACTTGTTATTAAAAAATAACATTGTTTATAAGCGTACCATTATTAGAACTAAGTCTTATACTGGGATAGGGTACCCGGTTTTGGCTGCGAAAATCCAGAAATTGTAGCAATTTAATCTAAATAATCTGCAACTCCATATTTCCCCGAAACTATAATACGAGGAAAATGCAATTCCGAGTATTAATGACCAATCAGGCTTCGGCCAGAGCAAACTAGTAAGCCTAAGCACAAGCTACTGCCAGCGGTGGCGGCAGCCCTCTAAAATAAATGGCCGTTGTGAGCGCTGCAGCGGCAGCTATCCAGCAACGGCGGCAGGTAGCTGCTGCAGTAGCTACCTGCCTGCTGGTTTGCTGAATTTCCACTTAGGTGTTGCCTGTAATTCGTAAAAAAAGTTTGGCGGAACGGCGCAGGCGGTGGCAGCCATGGTCAGCTTAACTCAACGCTCGGCCTGGCGTCCCCGAGCGGGACAGGCTGGTAATACCTACTAATTACCGCGGATGCGTGTCGCCATCTACCTCGGCACTGACGTTAACCAGCCGGTAGCGCACGGCCGATTTCTTGGGTCGGATGTCGAGGCCCACATGGTGCGCGTAAGCCCAGGTATAGGCCGCCCCGAAATAGAAAATCATGGCCGAATAGAACACAAACAGCAGGATAAGCACTAGGCTGGCCGCGGGGCCATAAATAGGCCCTAGGTCGCGGCTCACCAATACCTGCCCCAGCACTACCTCGCCCAGGCCAATGAGCAGCGCCGTGAGCAATGCCCCGCGCCGCACCGCCCGCCACGGTACCTTGGCCGCGCTAAGCGTGCGGAATACAAAGCCGCACCACGTGGCCAGGATAAATAAGCTGACGATGCTGTTGAGCGTCCGCACGAGGTAGTAGGCGAAAGTGGGGTCGAAATCAGAGATGAGGGTGGCGAAGAAGCCTAGGGCCGCATCGGTGCCGAAAGCCAGCGCCGAAAGCGCCGCCGTGGCCAGCAGTACCCCCGCCGAGCGCATCCGCTCGCGTAAGGCCACCTTTACTTGGCTCACCTGCCGCCGGGGTCGCACGTGCCACAACTGATTGAGCGAGTGCTGAATAACAGTGAATAGCGTGGTGGCCACGAACAGCAAAAAACCAAAGCCGAGTACCGTAATAAGGCGGTTGCGGCCAGCGTTGCCCACGTTGAGCACGGTTTGGGCGACTAGGCTGGTGGCCGGGCTGCCGATAAGCTGGCCCAGCTTGGTGAGCAGCATCATGCGCGCCCAGCCGGTAGAGTAGAGCGAGCCCAGCAGCTGCACCAAAATAATAAGAATGGGCGGCAGGGCAAACGACGTAAAAAACGCCGTGGCGGCCCCTAAACGCAGGGGGTCATTGCCGGATAGCTCGCGGGCGGCGCGGCGCAGTAGTAGCCACTGCTCGAGCCAGGCGGAACGATGATGCGCTGCCACGGGGGCAGTAGAAGGAAGGGGTGGCGAAGCCATTGAACAAACATAGACCGCGGGCCGGCAACCGCAGCCTGAACGTAACCCGCACGGCCGGTCGCTAGTTTCAGGTAGTACGCTCATTTACTGTATGGACCCTGCCACCGTTTCTGCCCCGGGCGCTCCGCCCGAGTCGCCGCCCCGCACCTGGTGGCAGCGCCACCTGCTCGACCCCTTCCTGACGCTGCTCAAAGCGGGGCTGTCACCCGCCAGCCTGGCCTTGACGGTGGGCCTGGGGGTGGCCCTAGGGGTAGCCCCTACGTTCGGGCTCACTACCATCTTGTGCACTATCGTGGCCCTGCGCCTGCGCCTCAACCTGGCCGCCATGCAGCTGGTATGCCACCTGATGAGCCCCGTGCAGCTGCTATTGCTATTGCCGCTGCTGCGCTACGGGGCAGCGCTGCTAGGCCACGGCGACGAGGTGGCAACGCTTACCCTTAAGCAGATAGAAACTATGCTGCGGCACGAGCCCAGCCAGCTACTGAGCCTGATTTGGCGCGCCGAGCTAGGGGCCGTGTTGCTGTGGGCCATTGGGGCGGTGCCGCTGGTGGCCGGGCTCTACTTCGTGCTCAAACCGGTATTTGCGCGGATACTTCGGCGCCAGCAGGCCGCAGCCAGCGAGGCAGAAGTCCCACCCGTAGCATCCTAAAGCTTTATTGAAAACTTCTTGAGAAGCTACTAACAAAAAAGCCGCCCTAAGCAGGGCGGCTTTTTTTAATGACAAATAGCGCTGAAAGGCTACGCCTGATACACGGGCTGCACTTCGGGCTGCTGGAAGTAAGGATTTACGCCCTCGCCTGAGTTCATGTCGAGCAGCATCAAATCAACGTGCTGGAAGTCGCCGGTGCGGCCTTCGAGGGCGGGGCCCAGGTCTTGCATAAACTCGGGGTTCTGGTCGGTGCTCACGAAGCCGAGCAGCAGGCGGGCGGGCATGTCGGGCGGGGCATTCATGAGCTGCATCTGGGCCAGGTAGATGGCCTCGATGGCGGGGTGTGCAGCCCCAAACTCAGCTAGGGCCTCAGCTAGGCCGGCGGGCACCTCGGCGGGCGCCGTTAGCGTCACCTGGGCATCGGGGGGCAGGCCAGGGCCGGCGCCGGCGGTCAGCTCGCCGCTCAGCAGGGCTTCAATTTCTTCTTTAGGCAGCAGCTTGCCGGCCGGCGAGAAGGGGTTGAGTACGGCTTCCTGGCCCTGGGTCATGCTAAAGAACGCGCCCCCCGGAATCCACACCCAGCTCATGCTGCTGTGGTCGAGGCCACCGTCGTTGAGGCGGTCGGGCGAGGTGAAGATGGGCAGGCGGCCGTCTTGCAGCACTTGCAGCTGAATTTGCTGGCCTTCGGCGAGCTGTACTTCGCCGGGCGCCAAGGTCTCATCGGGCGCCAGCACCATAATAATGTTTTCCTGCAGCAGCGCCTGGTAGAAGGCGGGGCGGGCCTGCTCCTCGGAGCCAGCCAGCAGCAGCAGTTGCTCGAGCACGTTGGTAGGCTCGTAGGGTAGGGCGGGCGGGGCACCTGCTGCGGGGCCCTGCTGCGTGGGCATGGGCGGCATGGGCGGCATGGGGGGCACGGGCATGGCTGGCTCGGCCGGGGCGGTGTAGTTAGAGCCCTGGTAGCGGGGGCCGGCTTTGGGGGCCGGAGCAGCCTCGCCGGGGGTGGCCGGTGCCGGCGTGGGCGGCGTAGTGGATTCGGGCTGCGGTTTGTTTTTGAGGAAGTCGAGGAGGCCCATCGGCGTAATCAGAAATAAAGGTAGACAAGTAAAGGGGTGGGTAGCGCGGCTGGCAGTTACCCTAGGGACCTAGGCCGTTGAGTGCCTACTGGCCAGCCAGCGCAAAGGTAGCCTAACGCACGCCGCAGGCCCGCAATTGGTCTTCGGTGCCAGCAATGGTGCGCGGTCCGCCCGGCCCGGGGTGGTTGCCCCAGTGGCTTTCGATGTAGTTAAGCAAATTGGTGAGCTGGGCCGGCGAAAGGTTGCGGTGCGTTACGGTGTCCTGCACGCCTAGCATCCACTGGTTGTAGGCCACGCCATTTACCTTAATAGGTCCACGCAGGCCATAGCGGATGAGGCAGGGCAGCTCGGTGGCGTGCGAGCGCAGGTAGTCGGCCTGGGCCAGCGGGGGCACCAGCTGCCCTAGGCCCTCGCCTTGCTCACCGTGGCAGCCTGCGCAGTGCTGCCCATACAGCCGCTCGCCCTGGTGGCCCTTATTGGTGAAGCAGCCCCCTAGGGGCAGCAGGCCAGCCAGCAGCGGAAGGCAGCGCAAAGCAGCTAAACGGAAAATGCGTGGCACGAAAAACAAGCAGCCAAAAAGAAACCACCGGCCCAGAAGCGGCCCGGCGCTGCAAATAACTCGCAAAAGTTCGGTTGCAGCGGCTGCCTAGGGCTACAACCCCGCCTTGCAGCGGCCGGTTCACGGCTTGCGCGGGGTGGGTGGCCCTAGGCTAGTGGCGCCAGTGGTGCCGGCCTCAATTGAGCGATTGCGGGCCCGAGAACGTAGATTTAGGCGAACAAAAAGCCCTTCTCCGGGTGTTAAATTCGACCCGCCCTGCCGGCGGGCCGATTTGCCTGCATGACAACTAACGAAATAAAAGCCCTCATCTCGCTGCTCGACGACCCCGAGATTGCGCCTCAGGTGCAGGGCGAGATTCAAAATCTCGGCGAAGCCATCATCCCGTTCCTCGAAGAATCGTGGGAAGAAACGCTCGACCCCCAGCAGCAGCGCCGCCTCGAAGACCTCATCCACCAGCTGCAGTTTGAGGGCTTGCAGCAGCGCCTGCGCGTGTGGCGCGACGCCGGCGGCCAAGACTTGCTGGAGGGCATGTGGCTGCTCAATTCTTACCAATACCCCGATGCTGACTTGCAAGCCCTGAACCGGGCTATCGAGCAACTGCGCTTCGAGGCCTGGACGCTGCTGCGCTCCGAGATGCACCCCGCCGACCAGGTGCAGGTGCTCAACCATGTCATTTTCCGCAACCACAAGTTCGCCGCCAACACCCAGCACTTCCACTCCCCGGCCAACTCGATGCTGCACCGGGTATTCGAGAGCAAGCGCGGCAACCCGCTGTCGCTGTGCGTGATATACTTGCTGGTGGCGCAGCGCCTTGACTTGCCCATATTTGGCGTCAACCTGCCCAATCTGTTTGTGCTCACCTACCACCCCGCCGAGCCGGCCCTTACGTCCTTCTACATCAACTGCTATAACCGCGGCGTAGCGCTTTCCCGGGCCGACATCGAGCACTACGTGGCGCAGTTGGGAATCAACTCCCAGGAAACCTTCTACGAGCCCTGCTCCAACCTCGACATCGTGCGCCGGGCCATGCGCAACCTGCAAGTAGGCTTCGAGCGCCTGCAGGAGCCTAGCAAAGTAGAAGAAGTTGGCCGCCTGCTAGCCATCCTGACCGAAGACAATGCCGCCGCTGCCGACGATGACGAGGAAGTCTAAACCAGACCGCAATTCAATTGATTAAACGGATTGCGCAGATTACTTAGGGTAAGCCCAGGAGCCATTTATGAAGTGATACTCATTAAAGCAAAAAGGACCGCCTTGGTAGGCGGTCCTTTTTGCTTATAGTAAAGCCCACAGTATCTGCGGAATCGGTTTAATCCGTTAAATCTGCGATTAGCGTTTGATGAGGCAGCCCGCGGCGCGGGTATCACCCACGCTGCTGGGGCGGCCGGCCAGCAGGTTGTCAAGCACCTGGCGCAGGTAGGGCTGGCGCACGTCGCTGGCCACCTGCGGGTTGTCGTCGATGGCGCCGCGGTAGCGCACCGCAAAACCGCCGCCGCCGGGCTGCAGCACCACGGCCTCAGTGGTTTTGCTCACCCCTAGGGCGGCGCTGGCCGCCGTGCCCCCCGTAAAGTTGGCTAGGTCGGCGGTGCCGTCGCCAGCATCGAGGTTGATGGGCGCATTCACGAACATAAACGCTACGCCCCGGCCCTCAAAGGTACTGCGCAAGCCGTTGAGGCGCTCCTGGTAGAGGCGCGTGAAGGCGCAGCCGGGATTCACGAAGACTACCACCACGGCCTTGCGGTCGGCGTACTGGCTTAGCGAGGCGTCGCCGCCCCCGGCTTTCTGCACCGTGAAATCGCGCACTGGGCTGCCCTGGGCCCGCACCGCGCGCACCGTAACCACACTGAGCAGCAGCACGGCAGCCGCGAGTATTGGGAGTTTGCGAAAGGTCATGGGGTAGGAGTTAGGTAATAGGGAGAGCGTAAGCGGGTGCGGATGGTTGCGCCGAGTAGGTCGAGCAGTGCGACAGCGACGAAACACTAGCCTCATCGCTGCTAGCCCGGCAAGATACTCATTTAGCCCACGCAATACGTCAGTACAGTGTCGGGCTCGGGCTGCAGATAACAAATCTGGTGCCGGGTTTCAAGGGCGGGGGGTAGGTTCAAGCGAGCGGCCAGCTGGCTCGCGGCCGGCCAGGGCGGCGCAGGCAGGTCGAGCAGCAGGTTTTCGCGGAAGATGATGCCCGGCCGCCCGGCTAGCTTAAATAGCGTTTCCTTGGCGCTCCACAGCGTTGTGTAGAGCAGCGTGATGTCGGCTGGCAGCGCCTCGGCCAGGCGCTGGGTGGCGGCCAGCTCGGTATCGTTCAAAAACTTGCGCGCAATGCGCTGAGCCTTATCGCGCACAGTTTCTACATCGAGGCCCACCGGGGTGCCGGGCGCGGCCAGCAGCGCCACTACCCAGGCTCCGGCGTGCGACAGCGAGATACTTGGCTGCGGCGCCGGCCCGGTGAGGTAGGGGCGGCCGGCCTCGTTGTTGTGCAGCGGGACGGGCGGGTAGCCGGCGGCGTGCAGTAAGTGCTGCACCAGCAGGCGCCCGGCCAGCCACTGGGCTTGGCGCGGCCCTAGGGCGCGGGCGGGTAGCAAAGGGGCATAGGCCGTCGCGTGGGCCAGCTGGGGCCAGAGGTCGGTGGGGCCTTCGAGCAGGTGCCAGCGGCCGAGCAGAGCACCGCTAGGCAAGGACTGGATAGAATGGAGCGGCATAAATGTGGCGCCGGCGAAGGTAGTGCCCCCGCGCGGCCCGACCTTTGCGGCCCGGCTGGCCCCTAGGGCCGTACGGAGCGCTACCCCCGCGCCACCCGGTGCTTCCATCTATGCTGCCTCTCGCTACTCCGCCGCCCCGCCCCACTGCCCACCGCCTCGGCACCCTGGCCGGCCACCGCGATTCGGTGTATGCGCTGGCGGGCAGCCCGGCTTCGGAGCAAGTGTTTTCGAGCGGGGCCGATGGGCTGGTAGTGGCCTGGAATGCCGCTGACCCCACCCAAGACGGCGCGCTGGTGGCCCGCGTCGAGAACTCGGTGTATGCCTTGCGCGAGCTGCCCGACCTCGGACTGCTGGCCGTGGGCAACAATTTTCAGGGCGTGCAGCTGCTAGATATTGCTGCCCGCCAGCTGGCTTATGCCACCGCCCTGCCGCCGCTGGCCATTTTCGACCTGGCCTACGCGCCCAGCCGCCAGCGCCTGTACTGCGCCCTGGCCGATGGCACGCTGGCCGTGCTGCAGGGCCCTGACTTTCGGCTGGATAAACTGCTGCGCCTCAGTCAGAAAAGCCTGCGCCGCCTTAGCCTGCACGAAGGCCGCGCTGAGCTGGTCGTGGGCAGCTCCGACTGGCGCACCTACGTGCTCGACCTCGACTCGCTGGCCGTGAAGCACACCCTGACGGAGGCTACTAATTCAGTGTTTGCGGTGGCCTACTCGCCCGACGGGATGCTGCTGGCCGCCGGCCGCGACGCCCACCTGCGCCGCTACGACCCCGCCCAAGACTACGCCCTAGCCGACGAGGTAGTGGCCCACATGTATGCCATCAACGACTTGGCGTTCAGTGCCGATGGCCGCTACTTGGCTACTTGCTCGCTCGATAAAAGCATTAAGCTCTGGGACGCGGCCAGCCTGCGCTTGCTGCGGGTGCTCGACCGAGCCCGCGCCGCCGGCCACGGTACGTCGGTGAACCGGGTGGTGTGGCCGGGTACCCAGCAGCGCCTCGTATCGGCCAGCGACGACCGCAGCCTAGGGGTGTGGCAGGTGCAGGAGCCCTAGGGCCGCGGGCCCGAAATTTGCGCTGCAGTGGCGGCCAAGTGGCAGTTAAATCGGTTATTTGCAAAATCTAAAAATCAACCTTAACCGGCTAGCTGCGTTACTCGTTTTATAGTCAACTTATTATGAAAATTACCGCGCTCGATATTCGGCAAAAGACGTTTGAAAAGTCCTTTCGGGGCGTGGACAAGGATGAGGTGCAGGCGTTTCTGACAACGCTTTCGCAGCAGTGGGAGCGCATGGGCGATGAGAACCGCGAGCTGCGCCTAAAGCTGGAGCACGCCCAGCAGGACGTGCAGAAAATGCGCGACGTGGAAACTTCCCTTTACCGCACGCTTAAGACGGCCGAAGACACTGGTAACTCCATCACCGAGCAGGCCCAGCGCGATGCCGACCTGCGCCGCCGCGAAGCCCAGCTGCAGGCCGAGCAGATTCTGGCCGAGGCTCGCCTGCGCGCCCGCGCCGTGGTGGAAGAAGCCTACCAGACGGCGACCACCACCGTAGCCGATATGCAAAAGGAGGTAGCTGGCCTGGGTCAAGAGTGCCAACGCCTAGAGCAGCAGCTCGATACGCTGGTGCGCGACCTGCACGGCTTGGCCACTGAGGCCCTTGAAAAAGCGCAGCGCGCCCACGCCCGCCCCAAAAACGGCGTGGCAGCCATCCTTTCGCGGGCGGCTAGCGTACAGATGGAGCGGCCCGCTGAACCGGCCGCCCCCGAACCCGCCCCCACCATGAACGTAACGACCGCCGCCACTTCTACCGCCGCTGCTGTGCCGGCCACCGCGCCTGCTGGCGTTGCTTCGGCTGCTGGGTCTGCTAGCCGCCCCGCCGTGGGTTTCGCACCCAGCGCCTACAACCCCAAGCCCGGTCAGCAGCCCGACCCACGCAACCCCGACCAGGCTCCTGGCCCCGACATTGAGCGCCCCGGCGGGCCGGCCGAAAACCCGGGTATCTCGCCCGCACCCTACGTGCCCGAGCCCGGCCCCGAAGTAGTGCCCAACTCGCCCTCGCCCTACGTCGAGCCCGCGCGCCCCGAAATCGGCCCCATTGGCCCCGACCGCCCCGATATTCAGCAGCCTCAGCCAATGACGCACCCTGGCATGCAGCAAGCCGCCGCGCCAGTAGCTGAAAAGTCGTTCTTCGACGAAATCTAGCCCTAGGGGTACCTAAAAACTAACGGCCCGCTTTACCGACTGGTAGAACGGGCCGTTGGTTTTTTGCAATAGGCTAGAGGAGCTAGGTTACCTCTTGGCATCAGGGCCCTAGCCTTCCTGCGTGGGTTGGCGCAGGTAAGCATCGCTGCCATCGAGCCAATCCTGGCGCGGGGGGCTGAAAATGTCCACGTCGAGCGTATCCTCGATGGCCTCGGCGGCGTGCGGCACGTTGGACGGGATGCACAGTACTTCGCCGGCGCGCACCACTATCTCTTCGCCCTCACCTTCGCCTATCTGGAAGCGCAGGGCCCCTTCTAGGATGTAGGTAATCTGCTCGTTGATGTGCTGGTGGCGCGGTACGATGGCGCCTTTTTTCAGGTACACGTGGGCCAGCATCATGTCTTGACCCGTAATGAGGCGGCGGCCCAGGGTGGGCGTGAGCTGGTCGATGGGCATGTCGTCCCAGCGGTGCAGGGTAACTTGGGGAGTAGTGGGTTCCATGGGTAGAAAAGGGGCTAGGGCCCACCGGGGCCGCGTAGCTACTGCAACGACACACCGTTTGCGCGCGGGTTGCGCCGCACCTTTGCCCCAGGGTTCACCTTTATTCTATCGCATCCATGGGGCAAATCGCGCTCGAAGGCCTGGAGTTTTTCGCCTTTCACGGCTACTACGACGAAGAACAGAAAATCGGCAATAAGTACGGAGTCGATGTGCACCTCACGACCGACCTGCACGCCGCCGGTAGCAGCGACAAGCTGGCCGAAACCGTCAACTACGAAATCCTGTACCGCCTGGTGCTCACCGAAATGCAGCAGCCCGCGCGCCTGCTCGAGCACCTGGCCCACCGCATCCTCGACCGGCTAATGGGCGAGTTTCCGCAGGTGCGCCGCGCCCGTGTCAGCGTCTCCAAGTTCAATCCCCCCCTAGGCGGCATCTGCCACCGGGCGCGGGTCACGCTCAGCCGCAAGCGTAAATAAGTTGGGGGTTGATTGCTAAAGGTTGATTGTTATTTCTAAACCAACAATCAACCTTTAGCAATCAACCCCCAATAATCGACACTTACCCTATTTATACTTCGGGTCGGGCTGGAGGCGGGTGGGGGTGTCGGTGCCGGCCACGATGCTGCGGGCCCCTTGGGCAACGGCGTTCACCACGGCGCTCATGTTCTGGAAATCAAGCGTGGAAGGCTCGTCGTCTACGCTGTGGTAGTACTGGTCGGTAGGCAGCTGCACGGTGCTGATGGTGTGGGCCGCGATGCCCCGGCGGGCCAGCTTGTAGTTGTCGGAGCGCGCAAACAGCTGCTGGTCGGGGTAGGGGTCGGGCTCGAAACGGTAGCGGCTGCCTTGCAGGTTACGCTGCAAAATTTTCCCAAAGTTGGTTTTGTCGTAGCCCGTGATGAAGGCCGTGCCGGGCCCGAATTTGCTCGGCATGCCCAGCATTTCAAGGTTGAACATGGCGGCCACTCGCGTGGGGTCGGGTAGCTTCTCGGCAAAGTAGGCCGAGCCATATTCGCCTACTTCCTCGGCCGTGAACGCCACAAAAATGAGGGTGCGGGCGTTGTCGTTGCGCTTTTTGTAGTAGTGGGCCAGCGCTATCACGGCCGCCGTGCCGCTGGCGTCGTCGTCGGCCCCGTTGGCAATCGAGTCGCCCTGCACGGGAGGCAGGTAGCCCAGGTGGTCGTAGTGCGCGCCAAAAATTACTTCTTCGTTGGTATGGGCTGGGTTGCGGCCGGGCAGCATGCCGGTAATGTTGCGCACCTGTACGGTGCCCACCTGGCTGCGGCCCTGCACCTGGTAGCTGCTGGGCGTTAGTTGGTCGGTGAGCAGCAGCACGGTGGTGCGGGCTGCCGGGCGGGTGGGGGAGTAGCGGTAGCTGCCGGCATAGCGGCTGGCCAAGCCCTTAAACCACTTTTCCTGAGCCGGGTGCACCAGCACCAGCAAATCAGTTTTGGCGTTGAAAATGGAGTCGTAAAAGCTTCTGGGTTGGGCCCGCTCGCCAATGCGCAGCAGCTTGGGGTGAGGCTGGCCGGCCGCGCTGCTCCAGCTAACCTGCGGCTGGCCCGAAATGAGTACGGCCTGCCCAGCGGGCACGGGCGTGCCGTTCAATTGAGCCGTTACCGATAGGCTGCGGACTTGGAATAGCGGAAATACCTGGTCGAAGGAGCTCTGGTTAGGCAGCGGCTGCAGGCCCGCCTTGGCAAACTCGGCCGCGATGAAATCGGCGGCGGCATTGGCCTTAGTGTGCAGCGCGCGGCCCTGCATGTCGTCCGAAGCCAGGGTTTCGACCAGCTTCTGCAGCGACTTGGCCGAGAGGTCGGCCGCTCCTCCTGAGTGAAGAAGTTGAAACTGGGCCCGGGCCCCTAGGGGGCTCAGGAGGAGCAGGCACAGCAAGCCGCCGAGCAGGCGGGCACACGTTGAGTTCATAGGCAACAGCGCAAGTGGGTTGGTGAGCAAAGGTAGCCGGCTGCCGGCCGGGGCATCACCCAACGTCCCTAGGGCTCCCAGCCGTGCGCAAGCCCACTGGCAGCACTGGGCTTGGTAGGCATGTGGGCTGAATACTGGCTGGTGCTGGTAAGCACTTAGATAATAGCTAGCGGAGCGATGAAAAAAATAATTTAGCTATCTGTCAAGATTTTAACCACATTTACGACAAGTTTCGTAGATGATGATTGCATCTACGAATAGCGTCGTACATCTTTGGATTACGAAATGGTTCGTAGGAAACTTTTTTGCTTCTAGCGTATGCCCAAAGCCCCGCCCAAACCAACTGATGCCGAGCTGGAAATCTTGCAAGTGCTGTGGCAGCACGGTCCCGCCACGGTGCGCACCGTGAACGAAGAGTTGAGCCAGCGCCGCGAGGTCGGCTATACCACTACCTTGAAAATCATGCAGCTGATGCTGGAAAAGGGCCTGGTGCAGCGCGACGACGAAGGCCGCAGCCACGTGTACCGCGCCGCCGTGCGCGAGCAAGACACCCAAGGAATATTGCTCGATAAGTTCGTGGAAGCCACTTTCGGCGGCTCGGCCCTGAAGCTGGTGATGCAGGCCCTCGGCCACCGCCGCACCAGCGCCGACGAGCTGGCCCAGATTCGCCGGTTACTGAATGACATTGAAATTCAAAACGCCACTCAATCTTCTTCCGACGATGACGACGCTCCCGCTGCTTAACGAAGTATTGTCGCCCGCCCTGGTGCGGGGTGTGGGCTACGCGCTGCTGCACTCGCTGTGGCAGGGTGGGGTGCTGGCGGGGCTGCTGGCGGGCGTGCTGCCGCTGCTGCGTCGGCACCGAGCCGAAGTGCGCTACACCGTGGCCGCCAGTGCCCTAGGGGTGCTGGTGCTGGCCGTGGCGCTCACGTTCAGTATCTACTATAGTAGTCCAGCCCCCGTGGCGCACGTGCTGGCTGGTCCAGCTGGGGCAGGCGCCGCCTGGGGGGCAGGTGGTGCGTCTGCTACAGCCATGGCCGAAGTAGCCGCTCAGCCTGCGCCGCTGGCGTGGCTGCGGGGCAGTGGCAGCCGCTTCGAGGCCTACTTGCCGGTGCTGGTGGCAGCCTGGCTGCTGGGCTTGCTGCTGATGAGTGGCCGGCTGGCCGGTGGGTTGTTCTACACCCGGCAGCTACGCCGGGCGGGTACCCAGGCCCTGGGCGCCGAGTGGCAGCGCCGCCTGGCGGCCCTGGCCCAGCGAGCCGGCGTGCGGCGCCCGGTGGCGCTGCTCGAGTCGGCGCGGGTGGCGGGGCCGCTGGTGCTGGGGCATCTGCGCCCGGTTATTTTGCTGCCCCTCGGGGCGGTGGCGGGCCTGCCCCCGGCGCTGCTCGAAGCCCTGCTGGCCCACGAGCTGGCTCACATTGTGCGGCGCGACTACCTGCTTAACCTGGGCCTGGCGGTGGCCGAAGCCTTGTTCTTCTACCACCCGGCCGTGTGGTTTATGGCCAACTGCCTGCGGGCCGAGCGCGAAAACTGCTGCGACGACCAAGCGGCGGCCCTCTGCGGCGGCGACCGGCTGCGGGTGGCGCGGGCCCTGGCCGCCCTGGCCGAGCTAGAAGCGGCGGGCGCTCCGGCATCACCGCTGGCACTGGCGGCGGCGGGCACGGGCGGGCGCGGCTCGCTGCTGGCCCGGGTGCGCCGGCTGGCTTTAGGCCGCCCGCAGGCCCCTAGCCTGGGCGAAGGCCTGCTGGCTACGCTGCTGGGTTTGGTGGGCGTAGCGGGCCTCAGCACTGGCGTGGCGCTGGCGGCCCCCGTGGCTAGCAAGGCCCCCAAGGCGCTGCTCACCACCATCAAGCAAACCATTGCGCCCGCCGATACTGCCCGCAAAACCAAAACGGTGACGGGCACTGCAACGACTACCTCCGTGACGGACAGCTCGGACCGCAAGCAGGTGGAAGCGACCGCGGTAGCCACCAGCGATGCCAACCTGGAAATGGCCGGCGACCCCCGCGACCGCCTCATCCGGCGTTTCCCGCGCCAGGGCCGCCCCAGCACGGTGGTGATTGAGAAAGACAAAAAGGGCCGCGTAGTGAACCTGACCGTGGACGGCCAGCCCATCGAAACCGCGACGAGCAAAAAAGTTAAGCGCGGCAAGAAGGACAAAGTCCGTACCGTGGAGGTAGTGACCGTGCCCGCCACGCCGCGGCCCATTGTGCGCACCCTGGATGGACCGCTGCCCATCGAGCCCCTGCAGCGTTTGCAGCGCCGGGACAATATCGATATGCGGGGTTTCAACTTCAATTTCCGCATGGATGGCGTGAATGACGAAGCCCGGCGGGCAGCCCGGCGTGGCCTGGCCGAGGCCCTGCGCAATCCCGACCTGACCGACGAGCAGCGCCGCGAGATGGAAAAGGCCATGAGCAGCCTGGGAGCGGTCGGAAGCACGGGCTCGATAGGCAGTATGGGGTCGCTGGGTAGCATGGGCTCAACGGGTAGCCTAGGGTCGAGCGAGGTATATAAGCAGTTTGGCGACCGGATGCGCACCTTCCAGTTCCGGCTGCAAGACAGCCAGTTGCAGATGCGCGACGGCCAGCGCCGCCTGCGCGATGGGCAGCGCCAGCTGCAAAGAGCCCAGCGGCAATTCCGGATGAATATCGAGAACAACGGCATGACCAACCTCAACGGCCTCGCCGAACGTAGCGAAGACGACCGGGAAGCGGCTCGCGAAGCTGCGCAGGCCGCCCGCGAAGCCGCACATGAGGCTGCCCAAGCTGCCCGCGAAGCCGAGCAGGATGGTCGCGAAGCCGAACAAGCCGGCCGCGAAGCTGAGCAAGCCAGTCGCGCGGCCAGCCGGGCCAATGTAGCCGCCCGTCGCGCCGCGTTGCAAGCCCGCATTGCCTCTGCCCAAGCCGAACTGCGTGCGCTGAATAATGAGAATGCCACCGCCCGCGGCCGAGTGGCCTTCCCGCCCCCCCGCCTGCCTAGGGTGCCGCAGGCGCCGATGGCCCCGCCCGCGCCCCCAGCGGCACAAGGCCCGACCATGCCGCAGCTACCCCCGCCGCCACCCCCCGCGCCCAATACCAACCGGCTGCGCGAGGAGCTGCGCCGCGATGGCCTCATCAACGACGAGAAACACTTCTCGTTCGAGCTAAACGACGAGGGCGGCCGCGCCAATGGCAAGACGCTCACGCCAGCTCAGGTAGCCAAGTACCGCAAGCTGTTCAACCAGCCAGCGCCCAGCGGCAAGGGCAAGACCAAATCGAACTTCAATATCTCGATTGACGAAAATTAGCGCAGCCTAGGCTGTTGCCCCAAAGCGGGCTGGTTGCTTGAAATTCAAGTAGCTAGCCCGCTTTTTTGTGCCCTAGGCAATCGAATTCTCCTTGCATCTTGAAAAATCTTTGCTAGCCCCTGTAACGAATGGACTCCCGGCCGGTACTCCCAGCAAAACCTCCACTACCTGACCTTTCTGCCGCTGCTCCTATGCCCGCCACCGCCACCCGACTCAGCGACGAAGCCCTGATGGAGAGGGTGCGCGACGGCGAGCTGGACTGCCTCACCGGCTTGTTTGAGCGCTACCAAGGGCCGCTGTTTGGCTTCCTGGTGCGGCTAGCCAACGGCGACCGCGAGGTAGCCCAGGACCTGACCCAGAACGTATTCGTGCGGGTGTTGCGCTACCGCGCCAGCTACCAGCCCGGCCAGCCGTTTCGGGCCTGGGTTTACCAGCTGGCCCGCCACGTGTGGGCCGACCACTACCAGCGCCAGCGCCCCACCGCCGACCTGGAAATCGTAGAAAAAACCGCCGCCCACGGCCGCCAAGCCCAGGCCCAGCGCGCTCACCACGACGAGCACCAGGCCCTGCACGAAGCCCTAGGGCTGCTGCCCGCCGCCCAGCGCGAGGTGCTGCTACTGCACCGCTTCCAGGGCTTCGACTACGCCGAAATAGGCGAGCAGCTGGGCTGCACCGCCGGCGCGGCCCGCGTCAAAGCCCACCGGGCGCTCGACGCGCTCCGTAAAATATACCTGAGTTAATGAGCTAGCTACGAATACACTAATCACTACTACTTAAGCCCTATCCTAATGCCTCCCGCTCACGATAACCTGCCACTTAACCCCGCTTGCGCCGAGCTACGGCCCTGGCTGCCCGAGCTAGCCGACGGCCACGCCTTGCCGCCCGAAGCGGCGCACCTGACGGCCCACCTGGCCGAGTGCCCCGCCTGCCAGGCCGAGCTGGCCGAGCTGCGCCAGCTTTTTCAAGACCTCGACGAGCTGCCCGCCGAAGTGCCCCCGCTGGAGCTGCGCGACAACTTCCTGGCCATGCTGGAAGAAGAAAAGGCGAAGCTGGCCGCAGCTTCGCCCAGCGGCCTGGGCGGCCTCACGTCGCAGCGCGGCGGCCAGTCCCTGGCTAGCCACTCCGAAACGAGCCACCAGCCACAAGAAGTCAGCAGCAAGCAAGCAACCTTTACCTGGCTACGCGTGGCGGCTAGCGTGGCGCTGGTGGCCCTAGGGGCGGTGCTGGGCCTGCTGCTGCGTGGCACTTCGCCAGCCGGCAACACCACCGTGGCCAGCGCCCCCGCTGCGGCCGAGCAGCCTAGCCTGAGCGTGCGCCTGGCCGCCGCCCGGCAGGTACCGGCTTCGGCCAGCCAACGCCTAGCGCTGGTGAACCAAGCACCGCTGGCTACCGAGCCCGGCGACCCAGCCGTGCTCACCCTCATCCACACCCTCGATACCGACCCCAACCCCAACGTGCGCCTGGCTGCCTGCGAAGCCTTGGTGCGCCTGCGAAGCGACCCCCGCGTGGGCCCGGCCCTGGTAGAGGCGCTGCCGCTGCAAACCGACCCCAACGTGCAAATCACCCTCATCGACGCCCTGGTAACACTGCACGAGAAAAGCGCCATTACCGAGCTACAGCAGCTCAGCCAGCAGCCGCAGGCATTGCCCGCCGTGCGCCAGCAAGCCGCCAGCGGCCTGGGACAATTGATTTAACCCGCTATTCCGCACGCAAATCCAAGTGAGGATTCTTGCCTGCCTTGGCTGGATACACTAACCGAGTCTGACTTTTTAACACCGCCTCAACGGCCCTAGGGTGCACCCTGGTCCGGTAGGGCACCCCGCCGGGTACTGGTCCCGACCCGGAGCTTAGCTCCAATGTACCAGCTAGTTTTCTACCTTCCAGCTTCTTCTCTTATGAATACGCTCCGACTAGTACTGCTGGCCTGCCTGCTGCCCCTCGGGCTGCGCGCCCAGGAGTTTAAAATGAAATTTGCCAGCAACCAGGGTCGCAAAGTGGTGCTCGATGTGCGCCAAATCGAGGTGGTAGTAGAGGGCTACGATGGCGATGAGCTGCTCATCACCGGCTCGGGCCACTACGAGGCGCCGCCTTCGCTAGCCCACGGCCTGCGCCCCATCTACAGCGGTGGTGCCAGCGACAATACCCGCATGGGCCTGAGTGTGGCGCAAGCCAGCAACAATACCATTCGGGTAGTTACCACGCCTCGCGCCGATGGGCGCTACGTGGTGCGGGTGCCGCGCCGCACCGATGTATCGTTTGCCCAAAACGGCTGGGCCGGCTCCGACGACCTAACCCTGCGCAACATCGCCGGGCGCATCGAGGTGAGCCTTAACTCCGGCGACTTGCAACTGCTGAACGTGAGCGGCGCCGTGGTGGCTAACACCGTGAGCGGCGACGTGAAGGTGCAGTTCAGCGGCGTGCCCGACCAGCCCTGCGCCATCTCCTCGGTGAGCGGCGACGTGGACGTGAGCCTGCCCGCCTCGGCCAAAGTGACCCTAGGCATGCGCTCGATTTCGGGCGAAATCTATACCGACTTCGACCTCAACCTCGGCAGCGGCAGCATGCGCCACGTGGGCGGCCAAACCGTGGAAGGCCGCGCCAACGGTGGCGGTGTCAAGTTCTCGCTCAACTCGGTAAGCGGCGACGTTTTTGTTCGCAAAAGCCGCTAGCTCCGCCTCGTCTTCTCCCAATTCCTCCCCTTTTCTACCTGCTGCTATGAACCGTATTCTACTCGCTGCCGGCCTGCTGCTGGCTAGTTTCGGCGCCCACGCCCAGCGCCTCGTTACGAAAACTGCCGCCCTAGGGGCCGGCCAGGCTACCGTGCTCGAGCTGAAGTACGCCCACCAGATTCGGGTGCGGCCGGGCAGCGGCAAGGAGCTGGCCATCAAGGCCCAGGTGACCATTGCCGACCATGACCTGGACCAGACCTACGACCTGGCCGTGACCACTACCAGCACGGAGGTGCTGGTGGAGGAAAAGCTGGACAAAGAGCAAATAGCTCGCTATTGGAAGCGAAGCTGGCATGACGGTGGCAACGGCAACCACACCAACGACGACAATGCCCTGCGCATCGACTACGAGATAACGCTGCCCGCCGCCACGCCGCTCACCATCCGCACCATAAGCGGTGACATCGACGCGCAGGACCTAGCCGGCGCCGTCACCTTGAAGTCCATCAGCGGCAGCCTGCATCTGGCGGGGCTGAGCGGCTCGGTAAACGCCCGCGCCATCAGCGGCGACATCCACCTCACGGGCTTGCCCGGCCGGGCCCCGGTCAGCGCCGAGTCCATTAGCGGCAACGTGGATGCGAGCTGGCCCACCGGCCGCGAAGCCGAATTGGCCCTCAAGAGCCTGAGCGGCGAGGTATATGCCGACTCGACGGTGACGTTCAGCAACCTGAAAAGCAAGCACCTCCTGGGCTACAGCCTGCGCGGCCACACCGGTAAAGGCGAGGGCGGCCCGCTGGTATCGCTCAGCAGCATCAGCGGCGACGTATTTTTCCGCAAGCGGTAGCGCGGCGGGGTTTTCTGCTGGCTGCCAGCCTGGTAGGTTCGGGTAGGGTAGCCGGCGCAACTAGGTCGGCAACTGCGCAGCTTACTGGCCTGGCCCTAGGGCCTAATATTTTAATTGAGCTTGGAGGCAACGCCCCGGCGCTAGCTGCGTCTGTGGCCCAGCAATACTTTTCCCCCACCCACTCTTCATGTGTATCGCCGGCTTTTGGCGCGGCCTGTTAGGCCTATGGCTGGTTGCTTGCTGCGCCAGCACGGCCCTGGGGCAGGCAGCTCCGGCTGCTGCCACGGCCGCGGCCCAGGTGGCCACCAAGCGCCAGCTAACCGCTACGCGCACGGCCACGCCCATCAAGCTCGACGGCGTGCTCGACGACGCAGCCTGGGCCACGGCCCCGGTGGCCAGCCAGTTTACGCAGTTTCGGCCGCACCCCGGCCTGCGCGAGCGCTTGCCCACCGAGGTGCGGGTGCTCTACGATGATGCGGCCTTGTACGTGAGCGCCAAGATGGTAGAGGATAGCCCCGACAGCATCCGGCGCGAGCTAACCCGACGCGACGACATTGGCAACACCGACTTTTTTGCCGTGTACCTGGACCCCTACCGCGACCACCTCAACGGTTATTCCTTTTTTGTGCTGAGCACGGGCGTGCAGGTAGACCAGCGCATTTCGCCGGCCAACGGCGAAGATGATGCCTGGAACGCCGTGTGGGACAGCCGCGTGGCGCCGCTGCCCGATGGCCGGGGCTGGGCCGTGGAGATGCGCATTCCCTACTCGGCCATCCGCTTTGCAGCGGCACCGGTGCAGAATTGGGGCGTACAGTTTTTTCGGCAGCGCAAGGCCAGCAACCAGCAGTTTTTCTGGAACGAGGTGAAGCCCGCCGTCGATGGCTTCGTGAACCAGTGGGGCGAGCTGACCGACCTGCGCGACCTGCACCCGCCGCTGCGCCTCTCCCTCACGCCCTACGTGAGCGCCTACGCCAACCACTACCCCTACAACCTGCAAGGGCAGCGCAACATGAGCACCAGCTTCAACGGCGGCGCCGACGTGAAGTGGGGCATCAACGAGAGCTTTACCCTGGACGCCACGCTGATACCCGATTTCGGCCAGACTATCAGCGACAACCAGGTGCTCAACCTCTCGCCCTTCGAGGTGCAGTACCAGGAAAACCGCACGTTCTTCACTGAGGGCACCGAGCTGTTTAACAAGGGCAACCTGTTTTACTCGCGTAGGGTGGGGGCCCAGCCCCTAGGGTTTGGCGAGGCGGGCGGGCAACTGCGGCCGGGCGAGTACGTGGAGCGCAACCCCGGCGTGACGCGCCTGTACAACGCCACCAAGATTTCGGGCCGCACCCGCAAAGGCCTGGGTATCGGGATATTCAACGCCGTGTCGGCCCCGGCCTACGCTACGGTGCAGGACTCGGCTAGCGAGGGGCAGCGCCAGGTGCTAACCCAGCCGCTGACCAACTACAACATCGTGGTGCTCGACCAAAGCCTGCCCCACAACTCGTACCTGAGCCTGGTGAACACCAACGTGACGCGGGCCGGCGCCACCTACGACGCCAACGTAACGGCCGGCCTGTTTCGCTTCGCCAACAAGAAGAACGAATACGCCTTTAAAGGCCAGGTGAACTACTCGCAGCGGCGCGGCCGACAGCTTTACTCCGATGCGCCCGTGAGCGACCCCAGCGGTTACAAGTACTATCTCAACTACGGCAAGATTTCGGGCAACTGGCTCTGGACCGTGGACCACGGCATCGAGTCGGACCACTACAACCCCAACGACCTGGGCATCCTGTTCGGCAACAACAACGTGAGCCAGTCGGCCACCGTCAACTACAACAAGTACCAGCCCTTCTGGAAGGTAAACAACCTCTACAGCTCCCTAGGGGTGTACCAGTCGTCGCTGTTTCGGCCGCTGCTCTACCAAGATGCCGGCGTCTACGGCAGCCTCAACACCACGTTCAGCAAGCAGTTTTTGAGCGTCGGCTTCAACGCCAACCTCGACTTGGCAAAGCACGATTTTTACGAGCCGCGCACCTCGCCCCTAGGGGCCTACTACGTGCGCGTGCCCACCAGCGCCAACCTGGGCGCCTACGTAAGCAGCGACTACCGCAAGCCCCTGGCCCTGGACCTGAACGGCGGCATCCGGCGCTACGCCCAGGACGAGCGCGCCGGGGTAGCGGGCCGCCCCAGCCGCCTGGGCCTGGGCCTCACGCTGAGCCCGCGCTACCGCGTGAGCGACAAGCTGAACTTCCGCTATACGTTCGATTACAGTCTGAAGGCCAACCAGATTGGCTACGTGAACGACGGCTTCCGGCCCGACCTGTATCCCGAAGACGCGCTGTACGCCAGCATCCTAGGGGCGGATGTGCTGCTGGGGCGCCGCCGCGTGAGCACCTACACCAACACGCTCACCACCAACTACACCTTCACCAATACGCTCTCGTTCACGATGCGCGTGCGGCACTACGTGAGCGCCGTGCGCTACGACGATTTTGCGCGCCTCTACGCCGGCGGGCGCGAGGAACTGCTGCCCAGCTACCAGCGCAATCACGACAACAGCTTCAACGCCTTCAACGTGGACGCCGCCCTGGTGTGGTGGTTCGCGCCCGGCTCGCAGGTAAGCGTGGTGTGGAAAAACGCCAGCTCGACTTACCTCGAAGGCAACGAGGCCACCCCGCTCTACTTCGACAACCTGGCCAACGTCAACAACACGCCGCACAACAACAACGTGTCGGTGAAAATCCTCTATTACCTCGACTACCTGAAGCTGCGGCCCCGCCGGGCCTAATAACTACGGGGTTGCATTAGCGCCGTGGGCACCGCTTTTCCGGCTAAGGAGGAGTGGCGCCCGCGGCGCTTTTTTTTATGGATGTGGCTAAACGGGTTTAATGCTAAAATGTTGGCTAGCGAAAACGAGGGTTCTACACCCATTAGCCAGGGGTTGGTCGAAAGCGGGTACAGTGCAGCTTAAAGCAAAAACATCTTTCTAACATCAAAAAAGGGAAAAAAATAACACACTTCCCCAGTTATTTCTACCAAGCAGTTCGTGGCCAACCAGCGCGCCAAGCCGGCTTTTTACCGCGCCATTCGGCCCAATACGCTGCAGATTGCCACCTTCACGCCCCAGATTCGGGCGGGTTTCCAGAAGCTTAAGGAGCTGTACCCCGAAGCGCAATTCCCGAATGTGTACTTCGTCATTGGGCGCTGGACTTCGGCCGGCACTGCCACCGAAAACGGGATGCTCATTGGCGCCGACCAACCTTGCCGTACTCCCGATACCCCCCTAGGAGAGCTGAACCTCTGGGCCCGCAATAACTTCGGCGCGCTAGACATGCTGCCCATCGTGGTGGCCCACGAGCACATTCACTACATCCAGAAGCAAAGCGGCGATGCCACCTTGCTACGCGGCGCCCTCGACGAGGGTATGGCCGACTTCTTGGCCGAGCTAACCACCGGCCGCAACCCCAACGGCCGCCTGCAGACCTACGGCCTGGCTCACGAAAAGGAAATATGGGCCGACTTCAGCAAGGAGATGAGCGGCACCAGCTGGCGCAACTGGATTGCCAATGGCGGCCAGGAAACTGCCGAGAAGCCCGCCGACCTGGGCTACTTCGTGGGCTACCGCATCTGCCTGAGCTACTACCAGGAAATGGCCGACAAAAAGCAAGCCGTGCACGACATCCTCAACATCGGCAACACGCCCGCCTTTCTAGCCAAAAGCCGCTATGCCGAGAAGCTAGCGGCGCGGTAGGGAACGGTTCAGGGCTTTTCTACGCTAGCAGCACCCTAGGGGCTTTGCTAACGACTTAGTTCTTTAAACTGGGATAAGCTTGGTAACGGTGCCGTCCTGATTGAATTTGATAATTAAGTCGTTGTGTACGTTACCGCCAGACTCGTGCGTGACTTTGATTTTCTTGGGGCCGCCCGGCGCATCCTTGTCAATCGTATACTGGGGCTCATTGGTGTAGTGGTAAACGCGGCCCCAAGCACCTCGCTATGGCACGCGGCGCGCTCGGCCGAGCTGCCCGCTGGCGGAAGGGCGTTGCCACGGCTATCACCCTTATAAACCAGGATGACGTTGTTGTCAAAATGGGCGTATTGCGCGGGTGACGCAGCCCGGTAGCGGTCGTCAACGATGGCGCTCAGCAACCAGCAGGGCCGGCCCCCCGCATCTTGGTAGGCAATGAGCTTCACCGCGCCCTTATCCTCAAAGAAGAAATGGCGCTGGTAGCAATCCACTACATAGTCTTGCAGCAAAGCTCGCTGCTGGGCAGTGGTGACCAAGTTAATCTGCTCGCAAGCCTGGGCCCAAAGCGGGCCAGGGCCAAGCAGCAAACCCAGTAAAACGAGTGAAGGGCGCATGGGAAAAGCAGAGGCTAAATGGATGCACCAGCCCCTAGGGCCTGGCGTGGGCTCGCTAGCCAGCATTGGCCAGCGCGCGGTCGAGGTGCACGTAGCCGCCGTCGATGTGCAGAAGCTGGCCGGTAGTGTGGCTAGACCTGGGGGAGAGCAGGAAGGCGGCCGTGCTGCCAATTTCGTCGGGCGTGGTCATCCGGTGGCCCAGCGGGATGCGCGCGGTGATTTCTTGCAGCTTGGCCGCTGGGTCGGGTAGCGTCTGTATCCAGTTTTCGTACTGAGGCGTCCAGCATTCGGCCACCACAATGGCGTTCACCCGCAGGTTGTATTTAAGCAGCTCTACGGCCCACTCGCGGGTGAGAGCGTTGCGCCCACCATTAGCCGCCGCATAGGCCGACGTGTTGCCTTGGCCAGTTTCGGCGGTTTTAGAGGTGATGTTAACGATGGCCCCGCCCGAGGCTTTGAGGGCAGGCAGCGCGTGCTGGGCCATCAGGTAGTAGTGCACCAGGTTCTGGTGCAGGCTGGCTAGAAAGCGTGTGTAATCGCCCTGCTCCAACCCCACGCCGTCGTTGGTGCCAGCGTTATTCACTAGCCCGTCGAGGCGGCCGAACTGGGCTAGCACGGCCGCTACCGCCGCGCTGCAAGCGGCCGGGTCCGACAACTCGGCTACTACCTGCGCGGCGCGGCCCCCAGCGGCTTCCAGCGCGGCCACGGCGGCTAGGTTGTCGGCCTCATTGCGACTCACAATTACCGGTACCGCTCCTTCGGCGGCCAGTGCCCGGCAGATGCCCGCCCCGATGCCTAGGGCCCCGCCCGTCACGATAATAACCTTATCCTGCAGCTGTAAATCCATCGTTGAGCGAATGCAAAGAGTAGAAGAGTAGAGAAAAGAGAACGGCGATGGGCGGCCGGCCGTGCCGGTTGTCGTGTTGGTGAATGCGAAGAGCAGGGAAAAGAGAACGTCATGCTGAGCCCCGCGAAGCATCTCTACCGCGTAAGTAATCTTAATATCAAGAGTTAGTTACACGGTAGAGATGCTTCGCGGGGCTCAGCATGACGTTCTAGTTTAGATGGCCCTAGGCCTGCTTATCGGGCGCGGCGTAGGCCTGCACTGGCTGCCGCGAGCTGCCCAGGCCAGCGATGCCTAGTTCTACTACATCGCCCGGCTTGAGGTATACTGGCGGCTTGAACCCTAGGCCCACGCCGGCCGGCGTGCCAGTCGAGATGATGTCGCCGGGCAGCAGCGTCATAAACTGGCTGATGTAGGAAATGAGGAAGGGAATCTTGAAGATGAGGTCGGCGGTGGTGCCGTCCTGCATTTTCTGGCCGTTCACCGTCAGTCACAGGCGCAGGTTGTTTACGTCGGCTACCTCATCGGGTGTCACCAGCCAGGGGCCTAGGGGCGCGAAGGTGTCGTTGCCCTTGCCCTTGTCCCAGGTGCCGCCCCGCTCCAGCTGAAACTCGCGTTCGCTCACATCATTGTGCAGTAGGTAGCCGGCCACGTAGTCGAGCGCCTCGGCCTCCTCCACGTAAGAAGCCCGCCGCCCGATAACCACGCCCAGCTCTACTTCCCAGTCAGTTTTCACCGAGTTGCGCGGAATGACAATGGCATCGTTTGGGCCCACCACGGCGGTAGTCGATTTTAGGAAGATAATCGGCTCGGTAGGCGGCGTGGCGTTGGTTTCGCGGGCATGGTCGGCGTAGTTGAGGCCGATGCACACAATTTTCGACGGGCGGACCACTGGCGCCCCCAGGCGCTCGCCAGCCCCTAGGGAGGTTAGCTGGCCTGCGTGGGCTTCAACGTAGGCAGCCAGGCGGGCCAGGCCATCACCGGCAAAAAAGGCTTCGTCATAGTCTTGCCCAAAATCGGGCAAGCCAACAGGCTGGCCATTAAGTAGAATACCTGGTTGTTCGTGGCCGGGCGAGCCGTAGCGCAAAAGCTTCATAAGGCAAAAGAGAAAATCTGAACTAGTTATTGAGCGTGATGAAGCCGCCATCGAGCGGGTAGTCGCAGCCCGTCACAAAACCAGCCTCGTCTGAGCATAAGTAGAGGGCTAGAGCCGCCACTTCGGCGGGAGTGCCCATACGGCCGATGGGCTGGCTGGCCGAGAGCTTCTCGAACATCTCAGCTTCGCGGCCGGGGTAGTTTTTGGTCACAAAGCCATCCACGAATGGCGTGTGGACGCGGGCCGGCGAAATGCTGTTGCAGCGGATGCCGGCGTTCAAGTAGTCGCGGGCCACCGAAAGCGTCATGGCGTGCACGGCGCCCTTACTCATGGAGTAAGCAAAGCGGTCAGTGATGCCCACGTGGGCCGCAATAGAGGCCATGTTGACAATAACCCCACCGCCCCCAGCCTTGAGCAGCGGTACGGCCGCGTGCAGGCAGTTGTAAATGCCCGCCACGTTCACGCGGTACACCCGCTCAAAATCCGCTTCGCTGGTGTTCTCCACGTTGCCCACGTGGGCAATGCCAGCGTTGTTTACCAGAATATGCAGCTGGCCAATTTGCTCAAAAACAGCGCGCACCTGTGCTTGGTCGGCTACATCGGCTACGTGGGCGTGGGCCGTGCCGCCGGCGCCGGTAATACGGTCGGCGGCAGCTTGCCCGGTGGCTGCCTCGCGCTCCAGGATATGTACCGTGGCCCCTTGCTGAGCAAACAGTTCGGCTATGGCCAGGCCAATGCCGCTGCCGCCGCCGGTTACTACGGCCATCTTATTAACTAACGAAAACATGCTGCGAAGAATAGGTAGTAGGGTAGTGGTGTGGTTAGGTAAGTCAAGCCGCCGTATTGAGAAAAAAATCGAAGCTTAACTGCCTAAAAAGACCCTAGGGCTACAGGTTGACGCCCCGCCGCCAGGGGATGAAGTCGTCCTGGCCCAGCAATTCAGCTTTGGTGAGGTACTCGCCCGAAGCCAGTCCGACCAGCCAGTGCAGCAGGCGCTCGCCAGCTTCGGCTATCGTTTCCTCGCCCGCGATGATGGAGCCAGCGTCGAAGTCAATAATGTCGGGCATGCGCTGAGCCAAGCTGGTGTTAGTCGAAATCTTGACGGTGGGCGTAATAGGGTTGCCAGTGGGCGTGCCTAATCCGGTGGTAAACAAGATGATAGTAGCACCCGACCCCGCCATGCCGCTGGTAGCCAGCACGTCGTTACCAGGAGTGCAAAGCAGGTGCAAGCCCGGCTCAGTGGGCGGCTCGGTGTAAGCTAGCACGCCCGCCACGGGGGCGTCGCCGCCCTTCTTGGCCGCTCCGGTCGATTTAATAGCGTCAGTAATAAGCCCGTCGCGGATGTTGCCCGGCGAGGGGTTCATGTCGAAACCTGCGCCCACGGCGGCGGCTTGGCCGGCGTATTCGTCCATCAGGTGCACGAAGCGTGCGGCATCAGCCTCGGTAGTGCAGCGGTCAATCATCTCCTGCTCTACGCCGCACAGTTCCGGAAACTCGGCCAGCAGCGTAGTGCCCCCTAGGGCCACCAGCAGGTCGGAGAGGAAGCCCACGGCCGGGTTGGCCGAAATGCCCGAAAAGCCATCTGAGCCGCCGCATTTCAAGCCCACGCTTAGCTTGCTAAGTGGCATCGGGCGCCGTGCCTGTTGGTTAAGCTGCATTAAGCCGCGAAACGTCTGCTCCACCGCTGCGTCGAGCAAGGCTGTTTCGGTGCCGTAAGTCTGCTGGTTGAAGTAGAGTAGGGGCCGGCTGAAGCCTGGCGCGCGCGCCTCGATGGCCGCTTGCAGCATCGAGAACTGCGTTTTCTCGCACCCTAGGCCCAGCACCGTCACACCACCCACGTTGGGATGAGCGATGTAGCCGGCTAGCAGGTCGCACAAGGTTTGCGCATCCTCGGTCGTGCCCCCGCAGCCCATCTCGTGGGTCAGAAACTTTACCCCATCTACATTAGGGAACAACGCCGAGCGTACGGACGTGGCCTGTGCTGACTGCTCAGAAGTAGGTACAGCACTAATTGCGGCATCGGCGAGGCGGCCGGCGCGGTAGTCGGCTACCAAGCGCTCTACCTTTTGGCGGTAGCGGTCAGTTTTGCCATAGCCCAAAGCTCGCTCGAAAGCATCTTGTAACAGGCGTACGTTGCGGTTTTCACAAAATACCAGTGGCACCACCAGCCAGTAGTTGCGAGTGCCAGCACTGCCATCTTCCCGCTCGTATCCTTGGAAAGTCACGCCTTGCCAGCCCGCCACGCTGGGCGCCTGCCAGTGCCAAGGCTGGCGCCGGGCTACGCTGTAGGGTTCGGCCTCGTGCGCGAGGTTGGCCGGCGTTAGGGCCTCGCCCGCCGCGATGGGCTGGGTAGCCCTACCTACCCGTACACCGTACATGCGCACAGCCTCGCCCACCCCTAGGGCCGCTGTCGGAAACTTATGCTTGGCCCGCACCAACTGGGGCAGTACCAACTGTTGGCCCGCGTGCTCGACGGCAGTACCGGCCGGTAGGTCTTGCAAGGCCACTAGCACATTATCGGCCGGGTTGATTTGCAGAAAGCGGCGAGCGGCAATGGGGCGGCTCGGGGTATCGACACGCATAAAGAAGCTATTTGCAGCAGAAGAGCGAAAGGAACAATAGAAAAAGATGGGCTCTTAGCAAGCACTAGTGCGCAGTGCTGAGCGTAAGGTGCCGCACCTTGGCGTTTCGAAGGGCGAAATAAAGCACTACCAGGAAGCAAACGGCTGGTACCACGTAAGCCACTTGGATATTGCTAGCGTCGGATACCCGGCCCATAAGCACAGGAAATACGGCCCCGCCCACAACCGCCATAATAAGAAGTGAGGAGCCTTCTTTGGTAGCCGCCCCTAGGCCCCGGATGCCAAGCGAGAAGATAGTAGGGAACATGATGGACATAAAGAACTCGACCCCCACCAGCGCATACACCGCCAACTTGCCAGGCAGAAATACCGCTAGCAGCACCAGGAAGAAATTCAGCAGGCTATAGATAACCAGCAACCGAGCAGCTGGTATATAGCGCATGAGGAAGGTGCCGATAAAGCGGCCTGCAGTAAAGCCCAGCAGTGCGGCCGATAAATACAGAGTAGCCGCCTTCTCGTTAATACCAGCCACATGCCCAGCAAATCGAATGAAGAAACTGCTGACGCAGACCTGCGCCCCCACGTAAAAAAACTGCGCCAGCACGCCCAGCAGTAGGTTGGGTTCGCGCCACACCGAGCGGCGCTGGTTTTCCTCGTCGGTGGCCTCCACAATGTCGGGTAGGCGTGTGAAGTACAACACTAGCGCAACGAGCAGTACCACGCTCCCAATAAGCAGATAGGGCACTTGCACGGCAGCGGCCTCGTGGTCAAGGTAAGTAGCTAGCTGCGGACCGCTCATAGCTAACTTTTGGCTGTCGCTCAGAGACTTGCCCGAGAGGATAAATGCGCCACCCAATAGCGGAGCCAGCGTAGCCGCTAGGCCATTAAACGACTGCGCAAAATTGAGGCGTTGGGTGGCACCTGACGGGTCGCCCAGCACCGTGATATAGGGATTGGCCGCCGTTTCGAGGAAGGTGAGACCCGAGGCAATAACAAACAGAGCCCCTAGGAAAAAGATATAAGAGCGCGTGGCCGCGGCTGGAAAAAACAAGAACGCCCCAGTGGCAAAAAGCAATAGCCCGAGCACAATACATTTTTTATACCCATGGTGCTTCATAAATCTGCCAGCCGGTAGAGCTAGTAGAAAATAGGCGATATATAAAGCCGAGTCTATGAATGCTGATTGCGCATCTGTAAGCTGGCAGGCCTTCTTCAGATGTGGAATGAGGATGGGATTGAGATTGTGCGCAAACCCCCACAGAAAAAATAGCGAAGTGATAAGCGCAACGGCAAAAAATGGACTGCGGGTGGTGGGCATTGGGAAAGAAGAGTAAGCACGCAACGACCGGCAAGGTAGCAAAGCCGCTCTCGGTCAAGCTCCCAGCTTATAGATTCTTTCCATCAGTTGCCACTTCGCGTCGGCGGTTGTCCCTACCGTTTGTTGGAACGCAGCTACGTAGGCTTCCCACTCCATCTGCCGGGGCTTGGCCGTCAGCGCTTGCATAGCCGCATCGTGGTCGAAATCTGGCTCGGTATCCATTATCATGAATAGCTGCGTGCCAAGCAGGTAGATTTCCATATCTAAAATGCCTATCTCGCGCATCCCCTGCGTTATCTCTGGCCACACAGCCTCTGGAGCGTGCGCCTGCCGGTAGGTGGCAATAAGGCTAGCATCATCACGCAGTTCTAAGGTTTTGCAATACCGTTTAGGCAAGCGGCCATCGGAGAGAGCATTCTTCATCGGATATAGGGCCTTTTAAAAGCAGATATGTTCGAGTTGAGAAGATAGAACCAGTATTACCTATCTGGCTGCTATGGCCAAGCCTTGGTCACGCCGTACCGCCCATGCTTACCTGAGATATGATAGTATATAATGCTAGCAACTCTATTAGCTATAATTAACTAGAGCTTAGGTACCGCTTACTGTAAAATGAGTTGCTATTACTTCATCCACTTACTCTATAATAGTATAGTCAGCACTTTATATGAGGCTGACATAGTATAAGCTCTACTGGTACTGATAAGTTGAGCTTTCAGATAGAGTTATTGTATTCCAAGCGCTAGTTAAAGGCCCACAAGCTGTGGTGCACTACGTCCTAGGCCAAACTATTATTCCCCAAGCTCTATTAGCAGTAGAGATATTGCTCATCACTGTAGAGGCAGCAGGTTGAATAGGTTGGGCGATCCTTCTAAACCAGATGTATCATTGTCATCACTTATCGACTTCTCTAGACTATATAAAACAGGAGAAGCTACAGGCAGTATTTAAAACCTTATTGACGTAAGGAACTCCTAGAATTGGTTGGGTATCTAGCTACCCGAACCACTTGCAGCAGTCGGCTGAAATTTTTTTTCAGGTAGGGTTGCAAATCTGAAAAGGGTTTTCTTACCTTTGCACCCCGCTTCAATAGGAAGGGGCTAGCAGACCAGACAGGGCGAAAAACTTAAAAAAGATTTTCGCTTCAAAATTTGGAAAGTTAAAAAGATTACTTACCTTTGCACTCCCAATTAAAACAGGGCGCTGTAAACACGGCGAAAGAGGCTGGTTACTCAGCCCACCACGTTGCTTCGATTGGAAGCGACAGACGTTCTTTGAATGACGGAAACAAACG
>Ga0160427_10000039_pt1 | contig 131376 bp, 126 predicted proteins | sample SolpanmetagenomL_FD_108194 | JGI IMG/M metagenome (GOLD analysis project Ga0160427, IMG submission 108194) | Solar panel surface microbial communities from Lawrence Berkeley National Laboratory, California, USA - L | ecosystem: Engineered > Built environment > Solar panel > Unclassified ...
ACCACAGGGCTGCGAACTGGCGAGGCATTCGCAGGTGTGCACCTTCTGTTCGGCTACTCTTTCGGGTCTTCGGGTAACTCAGGCATCAACGCGTTTCTTCGTCAATGCCTCGCACTTCAGTGCAGGGATGAGTTACGACGTTCCTTTCCGGGACTTCCTGCTCCGGCGCGGGGGGCGGCTCTGCTCCGGTGCCGCGCCGACCCGCTTGCCGAGACCTGTGAATCCGGGTCCGGGGGCGTTCTCGGGGGTGGCGAACTCGAAGCAGCGCTGCGTCACGTCCCCCGAGATCACTTCGAGCAGGTGCAGCTGGAACAGCCCGCCGAGCGTCCAGTCGCATCCCCTGGTCGCGCCCGGCAGGCGGCCGATGCAACTGAAAGTGGCGCGGTCCATCGCGTGGTCCGCTGCGACGCCGAGGTTCACGAAGTCCAGTGGCGTCTGTACGCCCCCGCAGCCTGGACAGCGAAACTGCCAGTCGCGTCCGCGTTCGCCGAACAGGGCGCGGCCCTCCTCACCGAAGGCCTCCAGGCTGATCCTGCGCCGGGCGGGGCGTCCGGGCGGGACAGCGCTGGGTGAATGCTCGGGCGTCGACGGGCGGTCCTTCTTTGTGTTCTGCATGTTTCTGCTCCTCACGCTGAACAGCATTTGGGTAGAGCCTGACTTTGAAGGCCTTCTTCCGGACAGGGACCGTGATAGATTCCATGCGCAGCACCTCCTTTCATTTCGGTGCTTGCCACGCTCCCAGCCGCTCGATACGGCATGGGGGTATTGCCGTTTCACCTACCACAGCACCAGCGCATCAGCTTTGTGTCGCCCTGTCGGGCGAGAGGGGCTTACCCACGACTGAAGCCACGGGCATGCGCCCCTCAGAAGTCAATCACCTCCTCTACAGGTGGTTGCCATGCTCCCGATGACTTGAGTCACGCGGGGGCGTTGCTCATTGAACCTAACACGTACCCGAGGGCTTTAGCTTAGCCGCCCCGTTGGGGCGGGGGCCACTCCACCCCCAACCCCCACGGATACATCCGGGGGCACTGTGGCTTCAGCGGTAGGTGAACGGCAGGGCCTCGGTGACGGTCAGCATCGCGCAGCGTTCGAGCGGGCAGCGCAGCGTGACCGGCACCTGTCCGTGGCCGGGCGGCACCGTGACGTTCAGGCGGTCACCCTGAAGCCGGACCGCGCGGGCCTGCACGTCGCCGAACCAGACTTCCGGAACGTCGATGACCTCCTGCGCGACGGGGCTGTAGTTCAGGTCGCCGACGAAGCGGAGTTCCGCCTGATCGCCGTCCCGACCGGCCGTCACGTTCAGGGCGGTCAGGTGGACCAGCGGCTTGGGCGTCTGCATCAGGAAGTCGTACACGCCCGCGTAGGCCATGCCCGCCTGGGTGTGGATGACCACCGGCACCTCACCGCTGCCCTGGGTGGGGGCTAGCACGCTCAGGTGGGTGCCGTTCGCTGAGACCTGGACGTCGCTGCCGTACAGCGGAAACCCGAACTGGCTGCCGAACTGCACGGTCGCCCCGGCGAGGTGCTGTCCTTCGATTTCCAGGCGGGTGGGCAGCGGCGTGAAGGTGATGAGCGTGAGGTCCTGCTGCTCGGCGTAGCTGCCGGTGGCGGAGACGGTCGGCAACGGCGGGGCCTCGTCGTTCAGGTGGGCGCGGGCGGCACCGGCAGCGAGCAGCAGACTGAGGGCCAGGAACATCGTTTTCATGTGTTCTCCCCGGCCGCCCCCGGTGTTCGGTTCAGGCGGCCCTCCCGGTGACGACGAAGAGCAGGACGCGGAGTGGTCCTCAGTATAGAGGCGCTTCCAGGCACCGATTTTCCGGACGGTCGCGGGTGCAGGCCGCCGGAGGCCCGCTCAGGGAAGCGGCTGGGTCGGTGCCGGTTTCAGCCGCGTCCAGAGCCGCAGCAGTGAGGCAGCCGTCAGCAGGATCAGCGAGACGGTGGCCGCTTCCGGCGTGGTCTCCTGGCGGAACGTCGTCAGTACGGCGAGCACCAGTGCCGGAGACAGCGGCATCGACCAGACCAGCGCGGCACCGAACGATGCGGCCCAGGATTCCGTCGCGACGTTCCGGTGCCGCGTCAGGCCGGCGCTCAGGGCGAGCAGCAGCCACCAGATGAGGTGATCGGCCAGCAGCCAGGTGACCTGCGCCGGACCATCGTCGGTGGGCGGGTGGCGCGAGAATGCCCACAGCAGTCCGAGGCCGGGAAGGAGCAGCGCCAGGCCCGCCCAGGTCAACGCCGGGTGGCCGGGGAGCACCGCAACCACCGCCACCAGCAGGGCCAGCCCCACGCCGCAGAGGACGGCCCTGACCCACCAGGAAAGGGCCGGTCCGGTAGGGGCCTCCTCGGAACGCTCCGTCTTCTGCGGAAGCGTTCTGAACACCTGTCCGCTGCGGGAGGTCACCTCGATCTGGACGCCTTCTCTGGTGCCTGGGCGCAGGGTGATCACGCTCATCGGCGTGTCCGGGCCCACCAGAGTCAGACCCGGCACATCCCGGCAGGATTTTCCGTCCAGGCTGACCAGGGCGTCAGGTCGGTCAAGGCGTAGGGCCTCGGTGGCGCCGCTGCATTCCTGCAGCAGCCGCCCTGCCTGGGTGTCCCACGCGTCCCGGATGGCCGGTCCAGGAGCGGCCTCGGTCAGCGGACAGACCAGGATCAGCAGCGACACAAGAAGACCTCTGCAGGTCAGTGGTGGCGTACTCCCCCCCCAGTCAGTCATCATGCACGGTCTGGAGCACGCCGGCGACGGCGGTCGGCGCCACCCAGCCGTTCTCGCGTCCTTTCGCGTTGCTGATCAGCAGCCGTCCGCTGGAGGCGCGCTTGATTTTGTGCAGCAGCCAGGTGCCACGCACCTTGACCAGCACGACCTGTCCAGTCCTGAGCGGTTCGGTCGGCGTCAACGGTGCCAGCGTGACGCGCTGCTGGTGGTCGATGAGGCCGGTCATCGAGTGTCCGGACGGCCGGAACGTCGGTGACCGGCCGCTCCTGAGGGCTTCTGCTGCCTGGGAAAGATTCATGCCCCCAGTGTTGCAGGCGGAGGGGATGTCCAGCATCCGCCAGGTGGCCTGTACCCCCGGTACACTGAAACGATGACGTTGCCTCCAGGTATGCTCAAGCAAGGGGCGCTCACGGACCTGGCCTTGTTCTGCCCGCATTGTCGGGCACAGATGGCCACGTTGCCTTCGCTGGAAGGGGCAGTCGAACTGATTGGCGGCGATGTGATTCCCGGGGGCCATGAAGTCTGCGCCTCTCCGGAGATCTCGGAGACGTTCGATCAGGTGATGCTGACGGGGTGCTGCCTGTCCTGCACTCAGCGGTTCGAGGTGCTGGTGGTCAAGTCAATGACCTGCGACTAAAGTCGCGGGCTTGTGTCTGGACTCCACCGCAATTTCGAGTACCGTTTCAGGCGCTCGACGTTGGTTTCAGCGTCCGACACATCAGGGGCGATTGACAGGCGCCCCGTGCTTGACCAGTCCTGCCGGACAAGCAATGCCCTGAGTCCTACGTTCCGTGCCGCCACCAGGTCCGCATGCAGCGTGTACCCACACCCGGCGCAGACGAACAGCAGTCCCTTGGCGGGTCTGTTGTCATGACTGCAGTGCCCGCATTTCGGGCACGTCTGCGAGGTGTAGTGTGCATCGACCTTCACCACCATCGAGCCGACCAGCGGCGCTTTGTAGGCCAGGAATCCCAGCAGCTCAGCGTAACTCCAGCGGGCTTGACGACGGTTGGCCTTCCTCTGTTTCGGGGAGCTGTTGGGGCGCGACGCCCGGTTGGTGCGATCACGAATCCCGGTCAGTTCCTCAACACCGATGAAGGCGCGCGGGAAGAAGCGAAGAATCTCAGAAGCGACTTGGTGATTGGTGTCAGCAATGAACCGTCTTTCCCGGCCGGCCAGGCTCACCAGACGGCGAGTGGCGGAACGGGTGCCTTGTTGCTGAAGCGACGTGCGGGCTTTTGCGAACCGTTCAGCAATGCGCCGTGTGGGTTTGCCCGATTTGAAGAAGACCTGGTTGCGGGTGTTCGAGACGGTGGCGAGGTAGCGCATGCCAACGTCTACCCCGACCACCTGGGTGTGCGTGACGGGGTCAGGGTCGGGAAGCGTGACGGTCAGCGCAACCAGCAGGTAATACTGCTTCTTCTGCTTGTCGTACCAGAGCGTGCCCGCCCCGATGTCGGCTCCGTTGGCGATGGAATCCAGGTGCTTCTGGTAACCATGGTAGGGGATGACGATGCGTTTCCCGAGGGTGTCCACACTGACCTGCTGATTCTTTTTGAAGGAGTAGTCCTTCTTGTAGAACATGGTCAGGCTGCGAGACACGAACTTCGGCGCAGCATCCAAGCCCTTGTGGCGGCGAGCCTTCGGGTTCAAGACACGCTTTGCGTTGGCCTGCTTCACCTTCGTCCACAGGGTCTTGTACGTAGCCCCCACTCGCCTGGGAACAGAGCAAGCCGACTGTGCCTTCAGACCAAAGTGACTCCGAAGGTGACCGTAGACCTCCTGCTGAATCTTGGCGGCATTCGAGCACTTGCCCATCTCGAACGCAACCCCACTCGTGTAATTCAGCGCCTCCCGGTAGGCCAAAGTTACGGCGTCCAGAGCAGCTTTCTGCTCCGGGGTGTGTCGCAACTTCAGTTTTGCAGTGATCGCGATTTCCACATAGGGAGAATAACAATAATTCTCAAAGCCTCTGCCTGTGTCGCCCTGCGGGCGAGAGCGCATTCACCCCACGACTAAAGTCGCGGGCACCCTGCGCTCTCAGGTGGCAATCTCTCCTGGTGTTCGACAAGGTCCATATCCGCTGCATCACGTTCTACTGAGTGTCGGCAGGTCAGGTTTTCTTTCCGAATCTGAGGGTCAGGCGCTGACTCTTCACCTGCTGGCGCAACGAGAGCATCAGGTCCCGGTGGGCCTTGGCCGGTTTGATCGCCTGCCAAGCGGTATTGAGGTTCGGAGTGACCTGAATGTCGCTGCCCGGCAGGACTCCGAACAGTCCGGCGTCCAGAGCGGTCAGAAGCCGCTGGTGGAATGTGCCTTCCGGCAGGACCCCTTCCTGCGTCCGTGCGTTCTGTCCGCTGACCTGAACGGCCCAGGTGTGGTTCTCTCCGGCGCTGAGGTGCAGCTTCACCGGTTCGGCTGGCACAGGCGGCTGAGGACTGGACGGCTGGGTGACAGGCAGGGCTGGCCGCACAATCAGTGGCGAGGTGCGTTCGGCGGCGGCCGCTTTCTTGCTGGCCGGCTTGCCGGTGGAGGTGCGGCCGTTCTCGGTGAGCGGCAGGGTGCAGACCAGCGCGGCCAGGCGGTCGGCCTGTTCGTTCAACGGGTGGCCGTCGTGGCCTTTGACCCACTCGAACGACACGGCGTGCGGAAGTGATCGCCGCAGGATCAGTTGCCACAGTGCGCGGATGTCTGGGTCCTTGTCGTCCTCGGTGAGGTGCTTCAGGACGCGCCGGTCGTCGGTGAAGACGCACACCCGGCACGGTTCCTTCAGTCCGCCCAGGCCCTCGGCGAGGGCTTGGAGTTCCATGTGGTGCGGGCTCACTGCCTTGCGCTCCGCGCCGCTGATCGTCCAGACGCGGCTCTGCTCCGCGAAGACGGCGGCCCAGCCGCCCCGGCCGCTGGCAGGGTTGTAGGAGCCGTCGGTGGCCAGAAGAAGGTGTCTCATCCTGGGCGAGTGTAGTGCTGTTCACGTGATGGATGACTGGCTGTGTTCGCTGCTGTCATCGCACCGGCCGGATCGTCACCACCGTACCGTCCGGCTGTTCCTCGAGCCGCAGCGGTGTGCCGCTCAGGTAGGCCGTCCACGCCTGCTTGAACCAGGCCGGGGCCTGCGGGCTGACCTTCAGGCCGGGGAGCGCCTCGGCGAGCGTCAGGGTGTCGCCCGCAACCCGGCCCTGCAGCCAGCCGCCGAGGGATGTGATGACTACAGACGGCCGGGCCTCGGCGGTGGCGTGCACCTCGAGACGTACGGTGCCGAGCTTCATCAGCGGGGTCCTGTTCGACGGCGCGCCGGGCATCGACATGGCCGCGTTCGTCCAGTCGAGCGTGGCGTCCAGGCGGTTCGGGAAGGAGAACTGCGGCGAGTGGGCGACCACCTGCCTGGCCTGCACCCTGGCCTGCCCGGTGAAGCGGTACGAGCGGTAGCGGAAGGCGTCCATCAGGTCCTGCATGTCGGTGCTGAAGGCGAAGTCCTTGAGGGTCCAGTTCCGGCCGGATTTCGTCAGGGTGGCGGGCGGGTTGCCGGCGGTCCAGATGAGCAGCGCCTTGTCCCGGTTCAGCGCACGGATCGGCGAGACGCGCCAGTGGAAGTCCGGGAACACCAGCGGCGAGGTGCCGCGGTTCTGGATTCGGAGCGTGGCGTGCCCGTTCCACCACCACCCGCCCACGTGCTCCAGGTAGACCGGGCCGGGCAGCCGGGCGTTGATCAGTGTGCTGACCACGCTGGTCGGGATCAGCAGTGCGCCGACGCTCAGCGCGGTGAGCCCCACCAGCGTCCAGCCGGCCACCCGGAGCGGACTCGGGGGGCGGCGCTCCCGCGTCGGTGGACTGCTGGGCAGCGCGGCGTCTTCAGGGGCGAAGGTCATGGTGTCCTTATGATAACGAACATGCAGTCCCGCGCCAGGGAGGGCCGACCAGGCCCTTTGATCAGGCACCCTGGGAACTGCGGCCTCGCTGAGACTGAGGTGCCCGGCTGTTATCTTGTCCGTATGACCTCCACGGTTCTCCCGGCAGACGCGGCCCAGCTTCCTGCCGTGAGCCCTTCTGTCTCCCGCCTGGCTTCGCTCGACGGCCTGCGCGGCCTCGCGTCGCTGGGCGTGGTGCTGAGCCATGTGGCGGCGCTGAGCTACGTTCCCTGGGGTCCGCGCCCGCCGACCGCCGCTGAGTTCCTGGGGTGGCACCTCGGGGCACCGGCCGTCGATCTGTTCTTCGTGCTCAGCGGTCTGGTGCTCACGCACAGCCTGAGGCGTCACCCGGCATTCTGGCGGTACCTGAAACGCCGGGCGCTGAGGCTGCTTCCGGTGGCGTATTTCGGCGTGGTGCTCGGCTTCGCCGCGCGGCTGGCGGCCGGGATGGTCTCGGATCGGCACCTTTCCGGCTTCAGTGTGCTGATCACCGATGAACTGACGGCCCCTCTCACGTCGGCCGACCTCAGAGGCCTCCTGCTGCCGTTCACCGGGTCTCTGGACGCCAACCACCTGAACCCGCCGCTCTGGACGCTGATCGTGGAACTCCAGATGACCCTGCTGATGCCGCTGATCGCCCGCGTTGCCCGCCGGTCGGACCTGCTGGTCCCGGTGGGACTGGGCATCATCCCGGTGGCCGCGCTGGTCTGGTATCAGGGCCTGTTCCTGCCGATCTTCCTGCTCGGGGCCGTCCTGGCCTCGGCCGGGCCGTTGCCCGGCCGGTGGCGTGTTCCCGCGCTGACGCTGGGGCTCGCGCTGCTGTTCATTCGTCACCTGACCGGCGAGGAAAACGTGTTCATGCGCTTTGTCAGTGCGCCCGGCGCGGCGCTCCTGATTCTCGTGACCCTGAGTTCTTCCCCGGCGTGGCTGGACCTTCCGGCGCTGCAGTGGCTCGGACGGGTGAGTTTCAGCCTCTACATCGTCCACTTTCCGGTGCTGCTGCTCGGAACGGTGCTGCTCGTGATGGCCGGGATGAGCGTCAGTCTGGCCGGACTGCTGATGGTGCCCATCTGCCTGCTGGCGGCGGCCCTGAGTTACCACGTGGTCGAGCGGCCGCTGCTGGCCCTGCTTCGCCGGCAGACCTGAGGAGGTCAGCGCGCCTTGCGGCGCCTCTTGCGATCAGGTGCCCCGTGACCTCCGGGCGACAGGGCCCCGAGCACCGCTGCCGCAGCGGCACCGAACGTCTCCTCGTGACGCGCCAGGACGGCCAGGGTGCCGAGGGCGATCACCCGCACGTCACCGGGAGAGAGGACGACGCCCTGGGCACGGAGTGCGGCCGTCACCTCGGACACCCGGGCCAGGACCGTCTCCGGGAGTGAGCCGTCGGCCTTGTTCTCGTCCGGGTCCGGTGTGGTGCGGTGCCGGCAGACCAGCACCGCGTCGAGGTCGATCGGGTCACCGGACCTGGCCTTCGGGAGCGACACCGACTGCTCGGCCTTGACCGGATGAACGGCCGTCACCTCCAGCCCGGCCACCCGGACGGCGCGCACCACCGCTTCCCAGGCGGCGCTCTCCTTGTGGTGAAAGGTGAAGGCCAGTCGGCCACCCGGCTTGAGCACCCGGGCGCACTCGGCGAAGACGGCCGCCAGGTTGCGCCCGAACGTTTCCGGGTCCTGCGCCTGGACTTCCTGCGGATGCCGGGTGGTCTCGGGGCGGAAGCTGGGATCGTCCGGCAGGGCCAGCCGCAGCCAGACGTGGAAGAAGTCGGCCAGTTCGGCGTAGTTCACCAGGTCGAAGTACGGCGGGTCGGTGATCACCAGGTCGACGCTGGCGTCCGGCAGCGGCAGGTCGGCGGAGGACCCGCTGAGAATCAGGGCGTCGGCCGTCCCGGCCCGCAGCTCGGCGAAGTCGGCGGCCAGTCGCGCCCGGATCGGGCGGTTGATGCCGCCCACCTGCTCGGCGCGGCCGTCCGGGAAGACGCGCACCTCGGTGGGGTCCTCGCAGTAGGCCTTGCCCGCCAGCAGCCGGCGGTTGAAGAGGGTGCTGAAGGTGCCGCTGCTGCGCGGGGTGCCCCAGGGGTGGTTCTCGAGCGGCGTGCGTTCCGGTTTGAGGATGTGGTGGCTGAAGGTGTGCCGCACCGCGCCGGTGCCCTCGCCCTTGTAGGAGCAGAGCATGGTGTTGAACTCCAGCGACCCGGAGAACAGCAGGATCAGCAGGGCGCGCGCCCCCTCGTCTTCCTCTTTGAGAATCTCCCCCAGCAGCCAGGAGAGGGTCAGCAGTTGCCGGGCGTTGAACAGCTGATCCCAGCGTCTGAGGTTGTAGCCGAGCAGCTGGTCGGTGTTGACGCCCGGCTGCACCCGGTCCCTGGGGTAAGGCGCGGCCGAGTGCTTGAGCAGGTGCTCGGCCTCCTGATACTGCGCCCGGTCCGCGTCGTCCGTCGCCTTGTAGACTTTCGTGCCGTCTGAGAGCAGCAGCAGGTGCGCGTACATCTCGTAGCGTGGGGGCTCACCGGTGCCGGCGACGGTCTTCTGCACCGGGTGACGCTCCCCGCAGACTTCACAGACGAAGACGGTGCGCTGCGCCGGGCCGGCCTGCGGATCAAAGGCCTGACGACACGCCGGACAGGTGTGGTGGGCCGCGTCGTACCGCACCTGCGAGATCTCCCCGCAGGCCGGGCACAGGCACCAGGCCTCCGGGCGGGCGGCCGGGCGGGCGTCCTGGGCGAACACCCAGCGGGAGAACAGCCGGGTGCGTCCAGGCCCCGCCGGGCAGGGCGCGGTCATCACCCAGAAGGTGTACATCATCTGCGCCGTCTCACCGGTCGCGGGCCAGGTGGAGGCGTAGAACCGCGCTACCCTCGGGCGGTAGCGTGCTTCCAGCCGCGCGAAGGCGGCGTGCAGGACCGGCAGGTCCGCCGGTTCCAGGGCGCGTTTCACCAGGAACGCACTTACCGGGTTGATGTCGCAGCCGACCACCGAGGCCCCGAGCTTGAGCGCCTCGCCGAGGGTGGTGCCGCCGCCCATGAACGGGTCGAGCACCACCTTGCCGCGGAAGTCGTGTGCCTGATAGAAGGCCTCCCAGACGTCGCTGCCGGGGTCGCTGAGGCCGGCGATCAGCAGCGTGCGGAACACCGAACCGAGGCGCTTGGCCCACCACTTGTGCATGTGGTAGACCGGGCGGAACACCTCCTTGCGCCAGCTTTCGCGCTGCGCCACCGGGGCGAGGTCACGGGTCGGAAAGCCTTCCTCCAGCGGGGACGCCTGGGGAGGCTGTGCTGGGGTGCCGGAACGGACGGGGCGGGGGAAGGTAGGCACGCCTGCCACTCTACCGGCGCGGGAGCGAGGGGACGGCGGTATGCTCTGAACGCTGAACGCTGCGTCATTTCTGGTTTATGACGTAGACCTGGTGTTTCCCCTCATGGACAGTTCCAAAAAGATAGAGGGGCAGTCCGCTGAAGATCTGGTAGATCCCAGGATGAGGGTAAGGATTCCCCAGAAACGGATAGCAATACTGCTCAGGTGCATCGGCTGCTCTGTTGAAATTCCAGTCGTCCAGAATCTGCAGAAGGAAGATGAACGGTTGCTGCTGGTAGGAGATCGGCGTTTCATCTCCATACCAGGTCCAGATGGGCTTTCCACCGATGTGAGTTGAAGCCACTTTCGTCTTCCGGGATGGCCTGAACACCAGACGCTCGTACTCGATTCTCGGTTTCAGGTCTGTCCTGAGTTCATGGCTGACCGTGTCGTGAACCAGCACTCTAAAGTTTTTCTGATAGGTATCCAGGAAGCCATCCGGTGGATTCCGCACGTCTGGTGGTGATGGAGGCGTACCGTATTCCAGCGGCTCGCAGGATGTGCAGGCAAAGAAGCACATAACCTTCCCTGTCCATTCGTGATCCTGAGGAAAAGCGATCTGGAAGAAGAAGGTCATCCGATCTTCGCAGAAATCACAATCAGGAAGCGGGACTCCTCCCGGAATGTTCGGGCACCCCCCAACAAAACTCAGTTCGCTGTCGATCTGTATTTCATCAGTGATCCGGATCGGTTCATGTGGTTTCATCTTGAGACCTGAAGGGGTGGGGCGGGGGGAGGCGGGCACATCTGTCACTCTACCGGGTGGACGCCGGCGCGGGGACTTCCAAGGGAAACGGGTCAACAGGCGTGCCGTCCCTGTGCCCGATGCGGAGATTTCCACAGGGGGAGGCGGAAACTGCACAGATATGTGTTTGCCTTTACCTTATCTTCATTTCAGAAATCACCCTTCCTGTCCGGTGCGTCCCAGACGCACTGCGGCCGGAAGTCACATCACCAGAGTCGCCCTTCCTCCCTCTCCTTTCCCCGGGCGAATCCTGACCGCTTCCACCGCCGTGTGGGAACGGCGAGGGTGGTGTGTGCCGGTTCTGCCGACCGCAGGACCGCCGGGACCCTGGGAGCCTCCATGCGCCGTTCACCTTCACTGTCCACCCCTGCCCCCGCTCCGCGCCGTTCCGTCTTCCTGCTGCTGCTGAGCGTGACGCTCGCGGCCTGCTCGCAGGCCCCTCAGACCCCACAGGCGGTCCAGGACAGTGGGCAGGAGGCCACGCTCGTTGCCCTGGCCCTGCCCGGCACGGCCGCGTCCACCGCGTTGTCTTCGCTGCCCTGGGTCTCGGCCAGCAACGGCTACGGCCCGGTCGAGAAGAACATGAGCAACGGCGAGCAGAACGCCGGGGACGGCCGCGCCCTGAAGATCGGCACGCGCGCGTACTCCAGTGGTCTGGGCGTGCACGCCCCGAGTGACCTGAGCTACGCCCTGGACGGCCGCTGCCAGCGCCTGACGGCCGAGGTCGGCATCGACGCCGAGACGCAGGGGAAAGGCCGCGCCGCCTTCCAGGTCTGGGCCGACGGCCAGAAGCTCTACGACAGCGGCCTGCTCACCGGCCAGAGTCCCGCCATCCCGGTGAGCGTGCTCCTGACCGGCCGCAAGACCCTGCGCCTGGTCGTCCAGGGCGCGGCCGGCCAGGGCGGCAACGATTATGCCCACGCCGACTGGGGCGACGTGCACCTGATGCCCTGCACCTCGGGGACGCCCGGCCCGGTGACGCCTCCGGGACCGGTGGCCGACGTGAACGTCTTCAGCGGTCCGCTGGTGATCACCAGGGGCGGCACCTACAGCGGCAACTGGGAGAGCAAGGACCCGGCCGTGCCGGCCGTCGAGGTCCGCACCAGCGAGCCGGTGGTCATCCAGAACAGCCGCATCAAAGGCGTCGGGCACTACGGCCTGATCGAGGGCTGGCACGTGCGCCTGAGCGTCAAGAACACCACCTTCACCGGCCTGCGCCCGGCCGGGGTGGGCAAGAGCGTGCCGCACGCGCTGAACCTCGGCGAAGTCTATAACCTCGACCTGCAGCGCAACCTCTTCGACCACACCGCCGGCGTGTACGTCAACACCTTCCAGGGCGATTCGGCGAAGGGCGAGACCATCAAGGTGCTGTACAACAAGAACACCAACAGCGACGGCCGCCTCAGCGACGGGGCCGGCGGGTTCCTGAAGACCGACCGCAAAATCGTCAATTTCGTGATGTTCAACCACGTTCAGGCCCCCGGCGCGGAGATCGCGTGGAACGAGGACATCAACACCGCGTACCAGTCGCTGGTCGAGGACAACATCAACATGTACGTCTCCGGTGGCAGCCTCGCCAGGCCGATCCTGATTCACGACAACTACGTGCAGGGCGCTTACGGCATCGACCCGGTGAACGATAAGGCGTTTTATGGCGGCGGCATTCTGATTGGCGACGGCCCGACTGAGCGCGCCGAGCAGAGCGGTCACATCCGGGTGTACAAGAACCAGGTGGTCGGCACGGCCAACTACGGTCTGGGCATCGTCGGCGGCAGCGACCAGCAGGTGTACGACAACCGCGTCGTCAGCAGCGGCCTGCTCCCGGACGGCCGGATGCTCGGTTACACCAACGTCGGCCTGATGCTGTGGAACTACTACAAAAGCACGCCGGACCTGTTCTTCGGCAACACCATTCGTGACAACGTCTCGACCTTCACCCACCGCAAGGCCGACGGCAGTGTGGACGGCAACAACGTCGCGTGGCTGCCCGACTGCATGCCGGGCGGCTGCAAGAACAACACCACCACCGGCAGCGCCACCCTGCAGGATGAGCAGAACGAATTCACCGCCTGGAAGGCCAAGCTGAGTGCGGCGTCGCTGAAGGTCGGTCCGCTCAACTGAATCCGGTTCGCTCACCGTACCTGTTTGGAGGAAGCCGAACCTGTTTGGAGGAAGCCGAAGCGTCAGTTTCCAGTCAGTGCCTGTTCCCGATCTGTCAGCAGGGTCAGGGTCAGGGCCAGCACTGTCAGTGCGGCGTAGAGCGGCACGGCACTGTTCAGCGTGAGTACGACTGAACAGAGCGCCACCACGCCGATCACCGTGGCGGAGATCAGGCCGTTGATCAGCGCGTGCACGCGGCCCTGGTAGGCGCTGGGGAGGTCCGTCTGGAGGCGTGCCCAGAGTTTTATTCTCACTGACAGGGCCAGGCCGAGGGTGAAGAATGCTGCGGCGCTGAGGAGCACGCCTGCCTCACCGAATGACGGGGCGAGTGCGATCAGGGTAAGAGACGCACAGAGGAGCCCGCTGAGCAGGCGTGCATGGGTGGACGCGCTCCGGGCGGCGCCGACCAGGGCTCCCAGGGCGTACAGTCCTTCAAGCAGGCCGTACACCGTGACGTTCTGGTGCAGTGAATGGCGGACGTAGGCGGGCAGCAACAGGTTGCTGAGTTGCAGCACGGCAGCCAGGCTGCTCAACTGCCACGCGGCGGCAGCCACGGCTGGTTGGCGCACCAGGCCAGTGAGGGTGAGCGGGCCAGGAACAGGTGCGCCTGGGGCCGTCTCGTCCGTCACGGTGTGCAACTGTTCCTTTGAAGCGGCTCTGGCGCGGGCAATCAGCAGGGCGGAACACGCAAACGAGGCGGCGTTCAGCAGGAACGGCCAGCCGACCGGCCAGCCCTGCTGGTCGCCGAGCCACAGCAGCAGCCCACCGGTCACTGCCCCGCCCAGCCAGCCGGACTGCACCGCGATCTGCATCCGGGCCAGCGCGGCCTGGTAAGTCTTGACCGGCGTGTGGTCTCTGAGCAGGGCGCCGAGCGCCGGCTCGTGCACCTCGTCGAGGATCGCCAGGAGGGCGGCCACGATCAGATAGGTGGACACCGGTACGGCCCCGGCGGTGAAGATCACGACCAGCAGGGCGGCCCGGATCAGATCACAGGTGACGGCCAGCCGGTGACGGGGCAGGCGGTCGACCAGGTGCCCGATCGGTACGGCGAGCAGTAGACCAGGCAAGAATCCGGCCAGCAGTAGCCCGCCGAGGGCCAACGGGGCGGCAGCGGGTGGACTGGTTTGCATCACGGTCCAGATGCTGCTCAGGCTGTACAGGCCGGTGCCGAAGAACGACGCGGCCTGCGCGGCCTGGAGGGAGGTCGCGCTCGGCATTCCTTTCAGGCGTTCAGGTATGCCATGCTGGCATCCTGGTCGTCGCTGGCGAAGATCACGTAGCCTTGCCTGTACGCGGCGTGCTTCGGTCCTGGCGCGGACCCAGGCAGCGGGTTGAACGCTTCGCTGCCGCCGGTCTTCAGCAGCGTCAGTTCAGGTGGCAGAACTGACGGGCCCTCCTGGGAACCGAACAGAAACCGAATGCCGTGGAAGGAAAATTCATCCTTCGCCTCGTCGTGCTGGGCACCGCAGGCGGGCCAGCCGAGGCGCAGGCGCAACAGGGCCTCCTCGAGCGAGAAGCCGCTCTGCAGTTCGAGCAGCGCTGAGATCTTCTCGCCGGCCACCCGGTTGCCCGCCTCAATCACCCGCACGTCGCCGGAGGCGGGCACCTTGAATTCCACGTGCAGCACCGCCGCCTGCAGGTCCCAGGCCAGGATCAGCCGCTCGAGCGCGGTCCTGAGCGCCGCATGCGTATCTGTGTTCAGTGCGGTGCCGAGCAGGTGCCCGGTCTCGTCGCAGTGCGGATATGCACTGACGAACTTGCGGGTCACGAACACCCGTTCGAGGTGCCCATCCTCGACCACCACTTCGGCGCTATACTCCGGGCCAAGGATAAGTTCCTCGATCAAGGCCTCTCCGGCCCAGCGGGCACCGGAACTGGGCGAGCCGTGGCAGGCCAGGATCGCTGGGAGGTGGTCCAAAATCTCTTCCGGGGTGTCGCAGCGCCGAACGAAATTCGATCCGGCCAGGTCGGCCGGTTTCAGAATCACCGGATAGGGCAGGGCCGACGCCTCTGTGGGGCCGAACACTGTTTGCGGTGTGATGGTGAGCAGCAGGCGTGGCTGGGGCACGCCTGCCCCGGCGAAGGCCCCCCGCATCTGGCGCTTGTGTCGGTACCGGTCCTGGCCACCGAGCGGGTGGTGGAGCGTACCGTACCGGGCCGCCAACTGGTCAGCGAACACCACCGTGTACTCTCCGCCGGCCACCACCGCCGAGACCGCCGCTTTCTCCTTGTTGAGCCAGGTATCGGTGAGGTGTGCGAGGTCCAGAAAATCCAGGTCGAGACCCGGTAATTCGATCATGCCGGCGAACTCCGGAGCGAAGCGGTCTCGCAGTGCGCCTGGACCGGCCACCAGCACCAGCGCCACGTTCAAGTGCTGGGCGGCGTCCAGGAACCGGCGGTAGGCGACTTCGGTCAGTGGGTGCAGGAGCAGCACGACGGGCATTCTGGACGGCGAAACAGCGTTCTGCGACCACGGAAGCATGGCCGTACTGTACCGCAGCGGATGAGGTGTCGTGTTCACCTCTGTGGCGCTCCGTCAGCGTCGCCGGGCGAGCTGTTGGATTTTCAGGATCATCTGCCACTTCAGGGCGGTAAACACGGTGTTGAGAGCATGGGGCAAAGATGCATAAACGGTTGACAGGTGCAGGAGAGTCTGCCACGTTCACGGGTGGTCGGAAGACGCAGGTTCTGCTGCTGCTGTCCGGAGCAGCGAAAGAAGAGCGCTCAGAGCACGCCAATGTATAAAGCTGAGAATGTCAGTGCAGTGTTTTCATCAGTTTGAGAGAGACAGCGCACACATACAGTAATGCCGTTTTTACCCTCCAGAACACGGAAATACTTCCTCGGCTGTGCCTGAGGGAGTGGTTGACATTTGGACTGTGAAATTGACATGTTCACCTTAATTTGACAGCGACCCTCCAGTCCCCCCGCCTCGCCACACCCGACGCCAGCAGGAACGCAGATGGTGCCTGCTGGCGATTTTCCATAGAATGGGTGCATGACCCTTCCCACCGACCCTGGCCTTCCATCCTCCGGGGCTCCTGTACCGGAACAGGCCCGACCGGATCCCGTGCGCCGTTCACGTGCGCTGCTCACGCTCGGGGTCACCGCGGGCCTGCTCGTCCTGGCCTGGGGGGGCGCGACCCTGTATGCGGCGGGACAGGCGGAGCAGACCGGCAACGACGCGGCCAGGACGCTCGACACGGCCCTCAAGGCCAACCATCTCGGCCGGGTCCGGGAGCACACCTTCACGCGCGGCCTGACCGGCAGCACCGATGACCTGTACCTGGTGCTGGATGATCCGCTGGGTGGAGGAACGGGGGCGCCCGACGCCCCGGTGATTCACCTGAGAAACCACGTCCAGAACGGGCCGTTTCCGGGCGTGCAGCACGTCGCGCAGGCGGTGGTCGACACCGAGTTCATCTGGGACGCCCGGACCCAGCAGCGACTCGACCGGGCCTTCGGTGGGCAGAAGCCGGTGATCCGCACCGTGGTGGGGTTCGGCGGGAACACCACCACCACGGTGCAGGTGCCCGCCGGGACGTACGCCCTGGACGGCGAGACGGCCACCTGGCAAGCGCTGGCGGCCGAGGTTAGCGTCAGCGACGCCGGGCGCGGCGTGAACGGCACGCTCACCTGGCCGGGCTTCTCGGTCGGGGGTGAGGAAGGGACGACGTCGCTGAGTACCCTGGCCTACAGCGTTCAGCAGCGTCCGTACCTGACGCACCTGTCGCGCGGCACCTCCACCCTGAGCGTCCGCCGCATCCAGTTTCCGGGCAAGCTCGGTCACCTCGACGGGCTGAGCCTCACCTCCACCACCGCGCCCAACGGCGCGAACCTGGACAGCCGCAGCGACCTGAGGGCCGCGGGGCTGAGCCTGATGGGTCAGACGTACCTGCGCCCCAGGGTGAGTCTCAGTGCCCATGGACTGAACAGCGAGGCGCTCGAGGGACTGTCCGCGGTGATGAAGGGGCCGGAGTACCAGACCGGCTTCAAGTCCGAGGACCCGGCGGTGCTGAGCGCCTCTCTGAAGAAGCTGCTCAAGGACGCGCAGGGACCGCTGAAGAAGCTGCTGGCCGGCAACCCGCTGCTGAAGGTCGATGAAGTCTCGCTGCAGACGCCCCAGGGGCCGCTGAAGCTCGTCCTGGGTGCCCAGGTGGTGGATGGTGGGAGCATCCCGATCGAGCGGCTGCTGGTGCCGGAGACGCTGAGTCAGCCGAGCGAGAGCCCTGAACTGCTGGGGCTGCTGGATCACCTCAAGCTGACGGCCGACGTCTCGGGCAGTCAGCTGGCCCTGGCGACGCTCGCTGGCGAGAGTGGCGACGACACGGCGGCCAGCCTTGCCGAGTCGATTGACCCGATGGTGGAGCAGGGCATGGTGACGCGCCAGGGCGACCTGCTCAGCACGCACCTGGAGTTCGGCAAGAACGGCGCCCTGATCAACGGCAAGCCCGTTCCCGGGTTTTGAGGTGGTCTGCGCTCTCCTCGCCGGAGAGCGTCCCTGCTTTCCTTCCAGGCCCTGAAGAGCGGCCGCTCACCTCGCTGGAGCTGTTTGCGGGTGCCGGTGGTCTGGCCATCGGCGTGCATCAGGCGGGGTTCGAGCACCTCGGGCTGATCGAGTGGGCCGACCACGCCGCGTCGACCTTGCACCACAACGCCCCCCGGGCGCTGGGTATCGGCCCTGAGCGCGTGCTTCACGGGGACGCCCGCAGCGTCGACTACACGCGCTTCAGAGGCGCGGTCGACCTGCTGAGCGGCGGTCCGCCGTGCCAGCCGTTCTCGACGGGTGGGGTGAGCGCCGGAGATCAGGACGACCGGAACATGTTCCCGGTGTTTCTCAGCGCGGTGAAGACCGTGCGCCCCCGCGCGGTCCTGATCGAGAACGTCCGGGGGCTCACCCGCGCCCGCTTCAGCGAGTATTTCGACTACCTCCACCTGCGGCTGCGCTTTCCGTTCGCGCGGCTGGACCCGGACGCGTCCTGGCAGCGGCACCTGCTGACGCTCCGCACCCTGAAGGTGAGCGACTTCGACGCGGCGGAAACCTACAGCGTGGCGTCGCACCTGATCGACACGGCCGACTTCGGCGTGCCGCAGCGGCGGGAGCGGGTGATGTTCATCGCCCTGCGGGGAGATCTGAACCTGCGCCCGGCGCTGCCCGCGCCCACCCACGGCCGGCTGGCGCTGCTGCGCGACCAGTGGCTGCCCGGCGGCACCTACTGGGAGCGGCACGGCCTGGCGCCCCTGGACGCCCGCAGTGACCGGGAGAAGGCCCTGACCCGGATGTTCGGCCGCCTGCTGTTCCAGGACGACGCCCTGCTGCCGTGGCGCACCACCCGCGACGCGATCAGCAGCCTGCCCCCGCCGGTGCCGCGCGGCGAGACGCCGACTGTGTTCAACCACGTCCAGCACCCGGGGGCGCGCCTCTACCCGCCCGCCCACGTGGGGAGCTTCCCCGACCTGCCTGCCAAAGCGCTCAAGGCCGGCACGCACGGCATGCCGGGCGGTGAAAACATCCTGAACGCCGCGCACGAAGGCGTGGTGCGCTACTTCACCACCCGTGAGGCGGCCAGGTTGCACACCTTTCCGGACGACTGGGAATTTCAGGGCACCTGGGGCGCGTGCATCAAGCAACTCGGCAACGCCGTGCCGGTGGAACTCGGCCGGGTCTACGCCAGCGCCATCCACGCCCACCTGCGCTCCGCTCCGGAACGTGCAGGAGAGGATGCCAGCCAGCCCTGATGAACACGTGGCAGAGACGTACAAACGGCTGAAATGTGCAGAACAGTCTGCCACGTTCAGGGGCCACGGGAAGACGCAGGGTCTGCCGCACAACGAGAAGCGACACTGATGGCACTCTCTGGCGCAGAACTTCTGTAGAACTTCAGGACAGCTTGCCAGTCGGCCCTGATAACCACGGCGTTGAGAGGGTGCTGGCAAAGATGCATCGGGTCTGAATACCTCGCGATAGCTTGCTACTTACGTCTTCCGTTGGATTGTGCTGCCGTTTCTGAGGTGTCTGGGGCGCGCAATCTGCTGAGAGCAACCGTGTACGCGTTTGGCTGGCAATGTATCGCGCCAACTGGCAATCTATCTTGAATTCCTAAAGCCACATCGATCCTGGCTTCGGTCATTCGGGCTGGTCCCTGAGGGACAGGAACGTCCCCAGTCTCGTGTCCAGCGCTTCCCTGACCGGCAGGTCGAAGCGGGGGGAGGGCACACGTCCGGCCTTCTGGTAGGAGCGGAGCTGGCGTTCCGGGTCGGCACTCAGCAGGCCCCCCCCGGCCCAGAAGGCGTCCTGCTGCTGGTGGTGGTCGGTCCAGGAGGTGGCCCAGAGGCAGAGGATCTTCACGCGGCCGTTGAGGCTTACCTGCGCCCGTTGGGTCTGTTTCGACAGGTCGAGCGCCTCGCCGAGGTAGATGTTGCGGTCATGCAGCGTGCTGCCGCTGTGGATCGCCGACAGGACCGCCTCTTCCTGGGCGTTCAGGCCGTGCGGCCGGTGCCGGGCGAGGAGCAGTTCGGTGTCGGTCCAGATGTCGATGCGCAGGTCCAGGCCGAGGGCGCGGAGTTCGGCGATGTTCTCGGTGACGGTCTTTTCCGCGCGGGCCCCGGTCGGGTAGGGGCGGAAGCTGCGCGTCAGGGTCAGGGCGCGTCCCTGACGGTCCCGGATGGAGGTCACGGCGGCCATCGCCTGCGCCAGGACTTCTTTGCAGGCGTGGTCGTCTCCGAGCAGGACCAGCGACTGCCGGTGGTCTGGCCGGGTGCTGCCTGGCAGCAGCAGGAACAGGGTCACCTCGTGCACCACGTCCTGGAAGAACTGCTCGGCAGGCGTATGTGGCGTGGGTGCCCGCTCCTGGTCCGGGCCCGTCCGGGTCTCCTGGCGATCAGGGAACAGGAGGGGGGCGAGCAGGTCGCGCTCCTGCCGGAACCGCTCCACGCCGGCGGGGGTCAGGCGGTAGTGACCGCGTGGTCCTGCGGACGGGTCGATCAGGCCCTGGTGTTTCAGGGCGTTGATGGCCGGGTAGAGCGTGCCGTCGGGGAGCGTGTCGTCTGAGCGCAGGTCCCGGGCCGTGCCCTGGTGGCCGGGCAGTTGCCACAGCCGGCCGAGGATGGTCAGGTTGATTCTGCCGAGGGTCCGTCCGCCTGTGCTGGTCGCTCCGGTCATGTCGGCAGACTATAGAAAATCTATGTAGATTACAAGACCCTAGAAATTCTGTGGTGTGTCTCTTTCCGGTATTGATCTGACTCAAGGCTGTGTGGTACAATAAAAAAGACCCCGAAGGGTCTTGGGAACGAGCATCTGAGCGGTTAGAAAACGCCTGTCATTTGCTCAACTGACCGATGATCGCGAACATCGGCAAAAACATGCCCGCCACGATGAGCCCGACCACGAGACCCAGGAAGACGATCATGATCGGCTCGATGGCCGCCGTCAGGCCTTCGACGGCCTCGTCCACTTCGCGTTCGTAGAAGTCCGCCACCTTGTCGAGCATGGTGTCGAGGGCGCCGGTCTCCTCACCGATGGAGACCATCGAGATCACCATCGGCGGAAAGACCTTGCTGCTGGCGAGCGAACCGCTCATCGGCTCACCGACCATCACCACGTTCTTGGCGTTGGTGATCGTCTGCTCGATGACCGCGTTGTCGGCCGTGCCGCTGGTGATCTCGAGGCTCTCGATGATGTTCACGCCGCTGGCGAGCAGCAGGCCGAAGGTCCGCGAGAACGACGCGATGGCGCTGCGCTTGAGCAGCGTGCCGAGAATCGGGGCCTTCAGCTTGATCTCGTCGATCTGGTAGCGGCCCCTCGGGGTGGCGTACACGCGGCGGTACGCGTAGACCAGCGCGGCGATCACGGCCACCAGGATCAGCGTCTGGTGCTGCAGGAAGTTCGAGACGGCGATCAGGATCAGCGTCAGCGGCGGCAGCGGGGCCCCGAGCTGCGTCAGGATGCCAGCGAACTGCGGCACGATGGTGGTCAGCAGGAAGTACGTCACACCCAGCGCGAACACCAGCACGATCACCGGGTAGGTCAGCGCACTCTTGATCTTGCCGCGCAGCGCCAGTTCCTTTTCCTGGAAGTCGCTGATGCGCCCCATGATGGCGTCGAGCGTACCGGAGGTCTCGCCCGCGCGAATCAGGTTGATGTACAGGCGGTTGAACACCTTGGGGTACTTGGCGAGCGCCTCGCTCATCGGCGTGCCCGACTCGACGTCGCGCCTGATCTTGGCGAGCAGGTCCTGGAAGGTCTTGCTTTCCAGTTGCCGCTGCATGATGGCGAGCGCCTGCACCAGCGGCACGCCCGCGTTGATCAGGGTCGCCATCTGCTTGGAGAACAGCGCGACCTGCTTGAGGTTCGGTGGCCGGTCGGTCAGGAAGGGAATCTTGATGTCGGCGTTGACGCCGGTTCTGGCCGGCTTGATCTCGGTGACGACCAGGCTCTTGGCGCGCAGGTTCTCGCGGGCCAGCTTGATGTTGTCGGCCTCGAGGGTGGATTTGATAATGGCGCCGTCACTTCGTCTCGCCTGGTATTCAAAAATCATGATGACAGTCTAAAGGCAAAAGCCTTGCAGACTCCTCACACACCGGGGGCGTCGTCAGGGGGTCGCCGCCTGGCCGCCGGTCAGAGTTCGCTGACGTCGAATTCCTCGGCCTGAGGGGCGGCGCCGAATTCCTCGTCGGCCACGTCCGGATGGTCCGGGTTCTGGAGGCGCAGCAGGTCCTGAATCCGCCGCTGGCGGGCCACCTCGGCCTGGTCCTCGTACCACCTGGCGTCCTCGGTGTCGATCTGCTCGTTGGCGCGAATCAACTGGTCGAGCAGGTCGGCGGGAATCCGGTCACCGAACGGCTCGTCGGGCGAACGCCACCAGTCGTCACCGGACGGCGGCGGCGGGGGCGGCGTGGCCTCCCCGGTCCGGACGGCGTAGGCGGGCAGGCGGATGTTGGCCGGGCGGGCACCGGTGCATGGGCGGTCCTCCTCGCCCGGCAGTCCGTACTCGGGCAGGTCCAGGTCGGCAGCGGTCAGCCGCGGCAGGGTCAGCCGCACCGGACGCGCCGTTACGGCCCCGGGCCGGCGGAGGTCCGCTGGCGGGCGCCCCTGGGGGCCGTGCTGGGTCTGGTCGTCGGCGTCTCTCATCTCGTTGCAGTGAAGTGTACACCGCCGTCAAGCACACATGCGGCGCCAGTGCACGGTGAAGGCGGCGCGGTCAGGTGCAGGTGCAGCGGCCGGCGTGCGCCTCTTCCGCCCGAGGCGGCGTCACCCGGCCTGGATTCCCCTCTATGCTGGGACCATGCATGTTCCTGCCGACCACACCGACCCTGCCGCCGCTCCGTCCGGAGGGCCGGACGTCTCTCCCGGTCGCCGGCGGGGAAGTCGTTTCTGGTGGTGGCTGCCCCCGGCGCTGTTGCTGGGCCTGTTCGGCGCGGTGGGTCTTCACGCGGGGGCCCAGGCGTCCGGGGTCGCCTCGGACGCGGCGCGGTCGCTCGATACCGCGCTCCGGGGGCAGGGTGCCGGGCTGGTGAAGTCCCACGCGTTCAGGCGCTCGCTGACCGGCGGCACGGACGACCTGGTGCTGCGGTTGACCGGCGGCCTGTCCCTTCACCTGAGAAGTGAAGTGAAGACCGGCGTCTTCGGCAGGGGCGGCGCGGTGGTGGACACCACCCTGAGTGCAGACCCGGGGGGAGCAGACCGGGGGGACATGACCGGGGAGCAGTGGCAGATCGTGCGTCGCCTCGCCTCGGGTGGGGCCCGGATGCACACGGTGGTGAACCCGGACGGGCGGACCGTCAGCCGGCTGGTGCTGCCGGGCGGCACCCTCCGGGCGGCCGGGCCGGGCGGCGACAGCACGGTGACCTGGCAGGCGCTGACCGGCGAGATCACCCGTGCCGACCCGGCCGCGCCGGTGCAGGCGGACCTCGACTGGAACGGGCTGGAGGTCGGTGGTCCCGCAGGTCGGGCGTTCAAGGTGAGCGGCGTCTCGTATCACGGTCGCCTGTTGCCCGGTTCCGGACCCCTGTCGCCGGGCGTCTCCACCCTCCGCGCCGGGGCCTTGACCTTCCCCGCCGCTCACCTGGACCTGGGTGGAGTGACGGCGTCGACGCGCGTGGTCTCCCAGGGAGACGCGCTGGCGCTGTCGCTGGCCCTGGCGGCCGACCGGGTGGGCGCTCCCGGGTCCGGGGCCACGCGGGACGTGCGGTGGTCGCTGGAGATGTCACACGTGAACGCGGACGCGGCCGGCCGGATGTCCACCGTGCTGGGTCAGCCGGAGCACGCGAAGTTTCTCCGGGCGTCCGCCGACCTGGAGACGGCCGCCACCCGGCCGTACGTGTTCTCTCAGGACCCTGAACTGCACCGCCTGCTCGAGGACCTGACGGTGCCGATTCAGCAGGTCCTGGCCGGCCATCCGGTCCTGAGCGTGGCCGTCTCGGAGGTCACGCCGTCCGGTAAGGTGAGCGCCACGGCGCGAGTGGAGATTCCCGATCCGTCGCAGGTGGACGTGGCCGGGCTGGTTGCCGGGCAGTTCACCGACGAATCCCTGTCGTCCGGCACGCCGCAGGTGGTCTCGCTGGTGCACAGCCTGACGGCCAGCGGAGACCTGGCGTCCCCGGCGCAGGAGGCCGTGGACCGGCTGGGGCAGTTCTCGCCGCTGGCGCACCTGATCGACGCGCCGGTCCACGGCCGGACGCCGCCGTACGTTCCGGTCTCCGAGGACACCCTGATCGGGGATCTCCGTGACCTGATTGCCCGTCATCAGTTGACCTTTGTGGATGACGTCCTGCGAACCCACGTGGTATTCAGCGGCGGCCGGCTGTACCTGAACGGCGTGCTCCACTCCGAGCGGTGAGCAGGCCCCCCGGGGTGCTTACTTCGGCAGGGGCGGGTTGGCGGTCTTGATGGTCCGCTCGGTCCAGCCGCTGCCCGGCTGACCGGCGTCGCCGGCCTTGAAGAGGTCCACGCCGTAACTGCCGCTCAGGACCATCACGTGCAGCCGGACACTGACGATCAGGCGGCCGGACTCCGCCCCGTTCGCCTGGGGGGCCGGGTGCCAGACGCCGCTCAGGCTGAAGTGCTCGGCGGCCACGTGCAGTGCCGGTCGTTCGAGCGTTTCCTCGCCCGCCACCGGCAGACCGTCGTCCGGCAGGTCCTGACGCGTCAGGGTGAAGGCATACGGCCCGGCCGGTGCGGCGGACGGCAGGCGGCGAAGCGCGGCGTAGGCGTCCGGATGCAGGCGTGCCCGAAGGGCCGGGACGGCCAGCGTGACCCCGACCGGCGGTTCGATCGGCAGGGGCGGCGGCGGGTCGCCCTTGGGGAAGATGCGTTCCTCTTGCAGCAGCCGGCGCGTGTAGTCGATGCGGTTCAGGAGGCGCAGTTCGAGGGGAAGAATCAGGCAAGGTCCGCCCGGCTGTTCGCCCGGCGGTGTCAGGCCCCCAGGGCTGTCCGTGAACGTCTGAAGAACGAGAATCCTGTACATCTGTCTCTACAGTAGGCGGGGACAACCCCGCTGTGTAGATGGACCCGGACAAGAAGAGCGGGCGGCGCAGACTGGAACGTCTGCGCCGCCCGCGCTGTTACTTGCCCGCGCTAACGGTGGCCGCCGTGTCGACGTAGGCCTCGATCACCCGGCCGCCGCCACGGAAGACGATCAGCGTCACGTACTGCACGCCGCCTTCTTCCCCTTCCTTGAGGTGAGCGGGGTCGGTGGGGCGTGCGCCGCGGCTGTATTTCACGATCTTGGGCAGCTTGATCTTCTTGGTGTCCACCTCGTCCAGTTCGCGGCGCTTGTAACTCTGTCCTTTGTAGATTACCGCCTGCTCGCCGTCGGGGGAGGTGTAGGGCCGGGCCCCGATCAACGCCCAGTCGAAGTTGTCGGCCATCGCCAGCGGCAGGCTGAGGCCACCGGCGGGCATGTCACCGCTGGTCCAGCCCTGGCGGCCGTAGCGGCGCAGGACGCCGAGCAGGTCGCGCTCTTCGGGGACTTCGACGCTGATGTTGGTACCGAGGGGGCCTGTGAGGTGAAGGGTAGGCATGCTGATCTCCTGTGCGGCAGTGGTGCGGGAAAGGGGGCTCAACCTGTTCGGGCGTGGCCGTCACGTCCGTCAGGTGCTCTGCTTCGCTCAAGCGTCTGTTCAGGGAAGGCGTGCCAGGGGGAACCCTCCCCCTGGCATGCTGCCGGTGTTCAGTGCAGAAGGGGGGAACGGCGTGAATGGGGGTACGTTCTGTTCCGTTCTGGGGGAACCTGTGGGGGTGTGCCGTCCTTCAGACGTTTTGGGCTTCCCGTCGACGTTCGACGCCTTTGCGGTGCGAGGTGTAAATGTCGGCCAGCGTCCGCGCCGCCTGTTCCCCCTGCGGGTGGTGCCCGATTTCGGTCAGGTCCAGGTGGACACCGGCGAGCATCAGGTCGGCCATCTCGCGCAGGGTCAGGGCCGACCCGTCCAGGATGCGTTCGGAGAACTGCAGGGTCAGGTGGGTGGGGGAGACCTGGTGGCGGGCGAAGACCTGTTGAAGATACTCGGTCATCCTGGGGTGAAACAGGGTGCCGGGAACGTTCAGGACCGCCGGGGCGCCGGCGGTGCCGATCAGGTGGGCGAGCAGGTGCACGGCGCGTTCCCACAGTTGCCGCTGCTGTCCGGCACTCAGGGCGGTCTGGACCAGCGTCTCACTGTTCATGCTCGCGTCGCCCTGCCAGGCGAGTTCCAGGACGCCCCGGCCGCTGTCCGCGCCGTGTCCACCGAACGACTGGCCGCTCGGGCGCAGCAGGATCTGGTCGGTCTCGAGCGCCTGTTTGATGTCCAGGTGGGTGCCGGTCTTCACCGCTTCGGTGTTGACGCGCTGCTGTTTGCGGTGGCGTTTGATCTCGTACATCCGGCTGTCGGCGCTGGCCATCAGGCTGGTCTTGTCTCCGCCGTCGTCGGGGTACGAGGCGTAGCCGACGCTGGCGCTGACCGGCAGTCCCTGGCTGCTGGCGAGCGGCGTCTTGAAGACGTCCTCGACGCGGGTGGTCATCTCACCGGCCATCTCCGGCGTCGCGCCGCGCACCAGGATCACGAACTCGTCGCCGCCCAGCCGGGCCAGTACGTCCTCCTCGCGGTGGACCAGGGTGAGGCGCTGCGCGACTTCGCGCAGCAGCAGGTCGCCGACCTCGTGGCCGAGCGTGTCGTTGACTTTCTTGAAGCCGTCGAGGTCCAGGAACAGCAGCGCGAAGGCCTGCTGCCGCCGGTGCGCTTCCTCGAGGGTCATTTCCAGTTCGTGTTCGAGGCCCAGGCGGTTGACCAGGCCGGTCAGGGCGTCGGTGAGGGCCATCTTCTTCATGCGCAGGGTGCGTTGTCGTTCGTGGTCGCTGGTCCTGAGGGTCAGGGTGTAGAGGGTCATCGAGGACAGCAGCAGTTGCGCCAGGGCGAACAGCACCGCGCCGTGGTTCTCCTGTCCGGGCAGGAAGGTGTAGACGACCGTCATCACGAAGATGGCGGCGAAGATCACCTGCGTCAGCCGCCGGGCCAGGCCGGCGCGCGCGACCTGGGAACTGAGGATGTTCAACGCCTGCAACCAGAAGAAGGTCTGGGTGAACTCGCCGAGGACGTTCACGCTCGCCGGAGCGAGAAACAGCACGTAGAACATCTTGGTCACGAAGAACAGGCCGCTGGCCAGCAGGATGCAGAAGGTGCCGATGGTAACGGCCTTGGGCCGCAGCAGCAGCAGCGCTTCAAGTATCAGCAGGCCGAAGAACAGCAGCGGGTAGCCGACGGCGTTGATCGGTGTGTTGGGCCCGATCTTCGCGTGGAAGATCCAGCCGAGCAGGAACGCGACGATGGCGTACGGCAGAGCGCGGATGACGTTCTGGTGCCAGGCGTGGTCATCGATGGCCGTGTCACGGAAGAGGTCTTCGAGACGGAGCAGCCAGGAGAGCATGCACCGATCATAGTGATTCGTCCTCACGGGATTCTTTCTCCGGACCTCATTTCCGTCGTTCCCGCGTGGACAGGCGTCGGGGCTCAGGCACGGTCGGTGGTGGAACGCTGCGGCAGCGCCGCCGGTTCGTCTCCCGGGTGCTCGGCTGGTAGGGGGCGGCCGCGGCGATCGGTGGCCCGGGTGTTGTGGCGTCCGGCCTTGACGGCGTACATCCGCTCATCGCTCAAGCGGCGCAGCACCTCGGTGTCGTCGGTGTCTTCCGGCAGGGTCGCCGTGCCGGCGCTGACGCCGGTGTTCGCGAAGCGGTCCCGCAGGGCCTCCCCGATCACTCCCAGATCGTGCAGCGCTTCCGGGTGTTCGCCGGGGACCAGGATGCAGAACTCGTCTCCGCCGACTCGGTAGACGGTGCCGCAGTTCTGGTAGTGCTGCCGGGCGAGCGTGGCGAATTCACACAGCAGCCCGTCGCCCGCGCTGTGCCCCTGGGTGTCGTTGATCAGCTTCAGGTTGTCGAGGTCCGCGCTGATCAGCACCAGCCGGTGTTCGGGCAGGCCGCTTCTGGCTTCGTCGGCGAGGGCCCGCAGGTCCTCCTCGAACGCCCGGCGGTTCGGCAGCCCGGTCAGCACGTCGATGAGACTCATGCGCTCGAACGCCTCCTTGGCTTCGATCAGTTCACGTTTCGAGGCTTCGAGGTCCTCGGTCCTGCTGCGCACCAGCCGGGCGATGGCCTCCTCGTCTCCGTGCCCGTGGATGTTGGCGTGGGCCAGCACGGCGCGTTTGAAGTCGTCCTCGTCGTTGCCGATCTCCTCGCCGAGTTCGGTGTCGGCGAGGCTCAGGATGCGGGCCGCAGCGTTGGCGATGTCCGGGTCGAAATGCGATCCGGCGAGCGTGCTGATCTCGTAGATCGCCAGTTGCACTTCCCACGGCGGCTTGTACGGGCGTTTCTGGGTCAGGGCGTCGAAGACGTCGGCGACCGCCACGATACGCCCGCTCTGCGGAATCCGGTCGCCCTGGAGCTTCGCCGGGTAGCCGCGGCCGTTCCACTTTTCGTGGTGGGTCAGGGCGATTTCGTGGGCCAGGCGCATCAGCTTGGACTGTCCGCCGGCCAGGATCGCGCCTCCGTTGGTGGTGTGCTCCTGCATCTTGAGGTGTTCCTCGTTGGTCAGCGGACCCTCTTTGAGCAGGATGGTGTCGGAGATACCGATCTTGCCGACGTCGTGCAGGCGCGCGGCCAGGCCGAGCAGTTCGGCGTCCTCGGCCGACCAGCCGAGTTCCAGCGCGATCTTCTTGGACACCCGGCCGACGCGCTTGGTGTGCTCGCCGGTGGTGTCGTCCCGGTACTCGGCGGCCAGGGCGAGTCGGGCCACCACTTCGACCTGCGCGGCCTCGAGGTCCTTCGTCCTGGCGTCGGTGCGCCGTTCGGCTTCCTGCTGGGCGTTCTGGGCTTCCTCGGTGCGGGCGCGCGACGCGGCGGCCTCGGTGCGGACGCGCTGCTGCTCCAGGGCCCCGGCGATCTCGCTGGTCTGGGCGCGGCGTTCGGCGGAGACGCGCTGGTCCCGCAGCCGGATGAACTCCAGGTAGTGCTCGAGCGCCTGCTCGAACTGGCCTTCCTGGCGGGCGAGCGCCCCGAGCGCCTCGAAGACCAGTTCCTCCTCGCGTCTGCTGCCGGTCTTGCGGGCGAGGCCGAGCGCGATGGTCAACTGGTTCAGGGCGGCCGGGCCTTCGTTGCGCAGGGTGTGCAGTTGTCCCAGGTGGTGACGCGCCTCGAGTTCGCCCGGCTGGTCGCCGACCGCGAGGGCCAGTTCGAGCGACATGCGGAACGACTCGGCGGCCGCGTCCAGGCGACCCTGTTTCATGTGCAGTTGCCCGAGGCTGTCGTGGGCGCTCAGTTCGCCGCTCCTGGAGTTCAGTTCCCGCGCCAGTTTCAGGGCGTGCGTCAGGTGCGCCGAGGCGTCGCCGAGTTCGTTGTTCATCACCAGGAACGTGCCGAGGTTCAGCTCGCTGCCGTGTTCCAGGCGGATGTCGTGGGTCAGCTTGGCGGCGGCGACGGCGCTGCGCATCACCTCGATGGCCATCGGCAGGTTGCCGTCGGCCTCGTGCAGCCGGCCGAGCGAGTTCAGGATGAACGCCTCACTGCGCGGGTCGTTGAGCGTCTGGTTGATGGTGTATGCCTGATGCAGCACCTGGGTGGCGACGTGATACCGGGTCTGGGTGAGGTGCAGGTCACCGAGGTTGGTCAGGCACTTCGTTTCGCCCTGCGGAGATTCCAGCAGCCGCCACAGGTCGAGCGAGGCTTCGAGGCTGCCGATGGCCTCCTCGATGTTGCCGCCGTACCGCTGGACGTTGGCGAGCAGGTTCAGGCCTTCGGCCTTGAGGGCCGTCATGGTCTTCCACGCCTCGCTGCCGGGCGTGAGGTCCTCGAGCGCCGTGCTGGCGTGACGCAGGCAGTTGCGCAGGTAGAAGCTCGCCCGCTCGAATTCGCTGTTGTTGGTGGCGACCCGGCCGACTTCGATCTCGGCGGTGGCCTGCCCGGCGAGCGAACCGCTTTCCTGGAAACTGGCGGCGGCCAGTTCGAGCGTTTCGACGGCCTCGGCCCCGTCCTTGTTGTCGAACTGTGACTTGCCGAGCACCAGGTACGCCTGACCGGTCAGGTCCGGGTCGCCGGACTCCAGCGCGTGGCTGAGCGCTTCCCTGGACAACGCGACCGCGCCGATCGGGGACGCGCCACGCATGGCGTCGGCGTCTCTGATCAGCGCGTCGATGGTCGACCGGGTGTTGGCGGGCCGCTCCTGGGTTCCGTTTCCTGAGGAAGCGGATGGTCTGGAGCGGCCTGTCACGTCAGGGCAGCGCTCTGACGAAGGCTTCGAGGTTCACGCGGGAGAGCGCCTGGCCGCTGGGGGACGTGCCGGCCTGGTCAGCGGTCGTGACGACCAGTTGCGTGAGGTTGCGGCGGCTGTTCTCGCCGAGACCGAGCGCCAGTTCGCCGGAGACCACCGGGGTGCTCATGCTGGTGCCGGTCCAGGCGGCCAGGCCGTTGTTCGGGTAGACGCTGCCGATGCGCTCGCCTGGGGCCAGGACGCTGAGGTCCGCGCCGTAGTTGCTGAAGTCGCTCTTGGTGCCGGTGACGTCGCTGCTGCCGACGTTCAGTCCGTTCCGGGCGGGGCGCAGGGTGCGCGCCGGGTACTCGCTGCCGGCCGTGCCGGTGTTGCCGGCGCTGCCGACCACCAGGGTGCCCTGCGACTGGGCCCAGGCGACGGCCGCCTCGACCAGCGGGCTGGGCTGACGGCTGCCGAGCGACAGGTTGATGATGTCTGCGCCCTTCTGCTCGGCCCAGATGATGCCGAGCGCGACGTTCAGGGGATCGCCCGATCCTTCCGGCGACAGCACCCGGACCGGCAGGATCTTGGCCTCTGGAGCCATCTGGAGCACGATGCCGGCCACGGCGCTGCCGTGCCCGTAGGCGTCGTCCAGGACGCTGCCCTCTTCCTGAGGTGTGGCGTCCAGGCCGACCAGGTCGAGCCAGGTGTTCTTGCCGGTGATCGACTTCGCGAAGGCCGGGTGGTTCAGGTCGATGCCGGTGTCGACCACGGCCACCACCACGCCCGCGCCGAGTTTCCGGCTGGCCGCCTGAGCGGCCTGCAGGTGCACCGACTGCCAGGCGGCGGTGTTGTCGGGAATCACCGCGTAGGTGCCGGAGGCCCAGAGCGGCGTGCTGCCGTCGGCCCACAGCGCTCTGGACCCGGACGCCCAGACGGGACGGCTGCCCTGGGCCCAGACGCTGACGCTGCCCTGGGCCCAGAGGCCGACGCTGCCGGACGCCCAGACGGGGCGGCTGCCGAGACTCTCGAAGGCGTCCGGATCGTTGGCCTCGCCGGGCAGGGCGTCCAGCGACTGGGCGGAGAGACCGGCCGGGGCGGCGTAGGTCAGGATGGTCCGGTCACCGAAGTGGCCGCTGACCACCGCGTGCAGCCGGGCCTGCTCGGCGGCGGCCTGGGCGTCGGGAACGGCCACGACACGCGTCAGGCCCGCCTCGGAAACCACGCCGGCAGCGGTGTCGACGGCCGCAGGGGTGGTCGGCACCGACTGGGACCCACAGCCGGCCAGCAGCAGGCCGGTGAGTATGGTCGTCAGGGCGAGAACCTGGTGAGGACGGGTTGAGGATGGGATGAACACAGGGTGCTCCTTGAGGGTAGGCGCTTCCAGGAAGAGAGGGGCAAGGAACGCCGGACCACGTTTGCCTGCTCAGCCTAGCGCACAAGTCCTGACAGGAACGGCACGCGGAGAGTCTAAGACCCGTCTGAGAAGGGGGGGGAGGGGGGGGCGTTTCCTGCGGGGGAGGAGCTGGAAGCTGGGAGGGGGTGCCGCGTTCTGGCGGCGCGGGCACAGCGGACGACCTGTGAGGATGCAGGGGCGCTGTGAACGGCGGGCGGAGGTGCTGCCCGCTGTTCTTATTGTGACGCGGGACGACCGGACAATGCCAGTGGGTCAACCGTGGGTGCAGGCGACCCGGGGTCCTGGTGACGAACGGCACGTTCTGCGGGGGGCGTGCCGCCGCTGGCCGGTGTCGCCAGGGCGTCCCGGGCGGAATGCTACCCTGACAGACATGGACCTGTCGACTGGTGCCCTCGAAAGTCTGGCGGCGGGCGCGTACCTGCGGGTGGTCTCGCTGCTCGGCGCCGACGTGCGCACAAGCGCGTCGGTGGGCGGCGCCGAATCGCCCCGGGACCGGGCCGTGCGGGTGGCGCATCCGTGGGTCGCCGATCAGGACGGGCTGGTACCGGACCCGGAGGTGCGGGCCGCCGAAGTCCGGCGTCTGTGTCTGCTGCTGGTCGCCTGGTCCCGCCTGGGCGACGCGTCCGCCGCGCCGCTGCGCGACCTGCTGGCCGGGCCGTTCTGGGACTGGCAGAGTCTGCGGGACCAGACGTTGATCGAACTCGCGCTGAACCTCACCACGCCCCGTGAACTGACGCCCTGGCAATTTCAGGACCTGCGGGACGATCCGTACGGTCAGGTGCTGCTGTTCGAGGTGGCGCTGTCGGCGCTCGAACAGCAGCACCTCGAACAGGCGTCGGGCCTGTTCGAGGTGCTGTCCGGTGAATGCTCCGTGGTGATCGGGGCGCTGCTCAACCTGAGAATGGATCAGTCGCTGTCGCCGGCGACCGAGGCGACGCTGCTGACGTACGCGCAGCACCCGGGCGTCACGCGGGTGCGCAGCGGCGGTCAGCGGCAGGTGCGCCTCAATCTGCTGAGCGGCCAGTTGTTCGACGCGGGCACGCTGCTGGAGGTGGGCGGAAAGAACATGCCGAGCGCCCGGCTGGTGTTGCCGCTGATCCTGCTGCTGTCCGAGGGCGAACCGACCGGTGAGGACATGAGCGCCGCGCTCGGACTGCCCGGCAAGCCCGGCATGGTGGTCTCGGCGGTGCGCCAGGTGCTCTCGGCCGGGGCGGTGATCACCGACGCGAGAAAGCCGGTGGTGTACCGCCTCGACCGCGGCATTCAGGTGAGCAGTGACCTGGCGGACCTGGAGCAGCGCGCCCGCTTCGCGCCGCTGGCGACCCTGCGGGACCTGGCCGGGAAGCTGGAGGTCGGGGAGCAGCGGTACGTGCCGCTGGTGCTCGACCGGGTGATGCGGGTGATCGACGTGGCCTGCGCCCACCTGAGTCCGGTGGAAGTCCCCGGCGGTCTGGAGGTGCTCCACCAGTTGTCCGGCACCTCGGCCGACCTGCGGCTGGTGATGCGCTGGCAGGACCGCCTGCGCAGCGCTCAGCGCGCCTGAGGTGATGGGTGCCGGCCCGGTCGTCCGTTCAGGAGCGGGACCGCCGGGTGGTCGTGCCGGCCGGTTTGATGGCGGTGACCTGCACGCTGGTGGTTCGGGGGACTTTGACGCCGAGGCTGTCCAGGACCTCCCTGGGCAGGTCGCCGTTGACGGCCGCCTGCTCGGCCTGCCGGGCATCGATCACGCTGCAGCGCAGGGTCAGGTCGTCGCCGAAGGCGGCCCGGAACGCTTCTCTGTCGTAGGCGACGCCGGCACTCGCCCGCAGGGTGAGGCGCACCGCTCCGTGCTCGATGCCCGCGCCGACGGTGCGCCGGAGCGTGGCGGTCAGGTCCTCGTAGCGGTCCTTGAGCGGCTTGAGTCTCGCTTTGAGGGCCAGAAACTCCTCGATCAGCTGCTCGTGTTCGGGCGTGCCGGGAAGCGGGTCGGCGGCGGCGTCCAGTTGAGGGGGGAGCGGCTGAGGGGGGAGCGGCTGAAGTGGGCTGGGCGCGGTGACGGGCGTCCGGAGCGGGCGGGGAGCGGGGTGAAGGTGTGGCGTGGTCATGGGCAGGTCCTTGTGGAGGTGCAGAGTGGGTGGAGGTGCAGGGGGCGGCGGGGGCGGTGAAGGCGGCTTCACCGCCGGAGATCAGACGCGCGACCGGGGCATTTCCCGCCGGAGACGGATCAGGACGGTGGCGAGGCTCTGTGCGAGGGCCTCGGTGTCCTGCACGATCACGGCGGTCCCGAAGGCGGCGTGATAGGCCCTGGAGGATTCACCGGCCTGACCGAGCAGTACCGGCACCACGCACAGGTGCGGATGGGCGGCCTTGACGGCGCGGCAGTGCTCCAGGTCGGTCCGGTCGAGTTCCCCGTCGGTGACGATCACCACCAGACCCTGCTCGTTCGCGCCCACCGGACGCGAGCAGACGTCCTCGAGCGCCGGGGCGAGACGGGTGCCGCCGCCCGGCCTGGGCCGCGCGGCCAGCAGTTCAGCGAGGTCCTCGAAGCTGATGCCGGGTGCACCGACGTCGTGCGGCTGGTAGTCGAAGGCGACCAGTTCGAAGCGGCTGCTGACCAGTGAGGCCGCCCGGGCGAACATCAGCGCCGTCTTCTTGGCCTCCAGGTCCCAGTCGCCGCTCTGCATGCTGGCGCTGTCGTCCATCAGCATCCGCACCACGATGTCGCGCGGCGCCCCTTCCTCGGCCTTGTGCATGAACACCCGTTCACGGCCATTGATGTAGCGCGTGGCGTTGAAGCGTCCACGGCTGATGTCCGGCATCGGCACGGCCGGGTCCTGACGGGGTTTGAGCAGCGGAGCGATCTGGCGCGCGAGGCTCTCCGCACCGTCGGCGATCCGGTTGGCGAGGATCAGGGACGGTCTCGCCGGCGGCGGTGGCGTGCTGCTGGGCGTTCCGTTCGCGCCGCCCGGCGTCTGCTGCGCGGCTTCCGCCGCCTCCGCTGCCGCCTGCGCCTGCTGGTCGGTCTGGGGGTCCGCGTAGACGGGCGAACTGCCGTCCCGGACGTCGGCGTTGGCACCGCTCATGCTCACCAGGTGCAGGCTGCTGGGTTCATGCTGCTCTTCCTGCGGCGGCAGCAGCTTGAGGATCTCCAGCGCCAGGGCGTTCACCACGCCGGTGTTCGGCGCTTCCCAGGCGGCCTCGACCAGTGGGCGCACCTGCGCCCAGAGTTCCGGTTCGCTGGACGTCCAGGTGGACTCGGGCCGGTCGAATTCCCACATCCACACCAGGCAGCCTTCGCTGGCCGTGCCGGTGTAGGTGGTCGGGGGCGTGCCGGGCGCGTCGTAGGCGCCGCAGCGGATGAACTCGCTGTACAGGTCGTTCATCATGTCGAAGTCCGGAACCAGTTCCGGGTAGCGCTTCATCATCAGGCGCTCGATGCGCTCGTCCTCGAGACAGTTGACCATCCGGGCGTGCACCGGGTCTCTCGGCCAGTCTTCCGACTGGGTGTAGCGCACGTGTCCGGCCTCGTGGGCGACGTAGGCGCGCAGCAACCGGGTGCGGAAGTCGTAGACGTCGTCCGGGTAGTCGCGCACCTGCATGCCGGGCCGGATCAGGTGCTTGTCGAGGGTGCTGTCCAGCACCAGCAGCCGGGCCTCGGGAATCACCATCGCCTGGGCGCGGCCGCCCGTGTCGATCTTCAGGCGGTAGGTGCGCTTGCGGGTGTAGACGCGGAACAGGTCGATGATCCACTTGAGCCACCTGGGATCCTGGTGCCATTCGAGGTTCAGCCGCTGAACGGGGAGGGAGATCATGCAGGCTCCGGGAGGGCGGGGACAGGACCGTCAGGTCCGACCCCCGCTGAGGTGGGGTGGGTGTTCATCCCAGCACGTCCTTTCTGACCATGTCGATCAGCGCCTCGACACTGGTCAGGCGGCCGCGCACGTCACGCTCGCAGACGGCCCCGGCGACCACCGAGAGGACGCCGCGCATGAAGGCGTCCGCGACGTCCGTTCCCGGGGCCTCGTCCAGGTAGTTCTGCACGGTTTCGACCAGCGCGATGCCTTTGCGGGCGTCGAGGTAGGACTTGAAGACCGATTCGTTGCCGTTGTACTCCCGCTGAAGCATATCCATCAGGTCCAGCGTGAAGGTCACGACCAGGTCATTGCTGCAGGCGGCCTCGAGCAGCCGGGTGGTCTTGTCGCGGTCGGACTCGGTGACCTCCAGGATCAGGGTCTGGCGGCTGATGAAGGCTTCATCGAGGTCGTTGGCCGTCTGCATGTAGCCTTCACCGATGTTCGTGGTGAAGATGAACGTCAGGTGGTCGGACGGGCAGGTGATGGTCACGCCGGTGGACAGGGTCGTCAGGTAGTACCGCCGCTGCTTCGGCTGGCCGTTTCTGTCCAGGTGGTCCTGAGGCTTCGCCCAGTCGAGCAGTTGATTGGCCGGGATGCCCATCGCCAGGCACTCGGCGCGGTTCCGGTGGTCGAGCAGGCCGATGAACTTGTTGAAGTGCGCGGCGTGGAAGCGCAGGCACTCATCGACCAGCAGCACGGTGCGGCCGACGGCAGCCAGGGCGAACGCCTTGGTGATCGGGCCGTCCCGCCAGGAGAAGCCGCCGTCCAGGTCCGGGTACACGCCGCCCATCAGGTCGGCGTCCTCGATGCCCGGGGCGCCGCGCACGACCACCAGTTTCGCGTCCTCGGCGATGGTGGCCTCGGTGGCGGTGCTGGTCTTGTAGGTGCCTTTCGGGCCGACCATCAGCACGCTGCCGCCCCGGCGGATGACGCTGCGCACCTCGGCGCTGTGGCCGCCGGGCACCGAGACGTCGATCTTCTTCGGGGCGTTCTGGCGCAGCATGGTGTTGATCATCGCCTTCAGGTCCAGGGGGACGACGTTCACCGGCTGAGGATCCTCGGTGGCCTTCAGCGTGCGGTTGGTCTTGATGGCCTCCTTCAACTCGAAATAGAGCGCGTCGCAGACTTTCAGGACGGCGTCCCGGTACGGGTCCGAATCGGTCATGGCCTTCAACTGGGGCGAATCGCTGAACGGGTAGGACTGGCCGGTCCCTTTCTGCGTCAGGGTGAGCAGTTCGACCAGGGCGCTGTGGCTGTGGGTCAGGCGGTCATCGAGCAGGACGGCCATCGCCAGCGCCATGTGGTAGGGCGCCGTCACCGAAGCGATGCTGCCGCCCCAGCAGCCGTCCCGGTGATAGATGTTCTTCTCCGAGCCGTTGGCTGGGTTGGCCGCCGTGCTTCCGTATTCGACCACCAGTGGCGTGTTGCTGTCCATGCTGCTGGTGACGCCGAGGCCGGCGGGACCCCTGACTTCGGTCCTGCCGGTCAGGAACTGGTAGAGCGCGTACCCCTGCCCCTGGCCGTAGGTGCGCCTGACGTTGTTGCGGTCGACCGGACAGTGGACGTGCACCGGAACCGCGTCATTGTTGTTGAGGTTGTTCCAGCTGGCGAGGGTGCACTTGTAGGCGGAACCGATTTCGATGGTCGGTGGCTTGGGCGGCTTGCTTGAGGGTCTGGTCATACTGTTCAGGGAGGGCAGGAGGAGGGCGCGTGAGCGCCCGGACCTGCCAGTGTCGGGAACAGATCTCGGGAACCTCCGCTCGTGTTCGCCGTGGGCCCGTTTCGTGAGAATGCCCGGTCCCGGTCGCATGAAGAGAGGGAGCAGTGGCATTGCCCCTGCTCCCTCTGCGGGTCCTGCCGGCCGCGAATCAGCAGAATTCGGCGGCCACCGGAACGCCGTTGGCACTCAGGGTGGTCCAGGCGCGCTGGTTGCGCTCGGGGACGCGTCCGCTGGCGTCGTAGGTGAAGGTGATGCGGGTGATCGGCACCTGCATGAACAGGCCGCCGCGGTACTCGGGTTCGGGCATTCCCTCGGGGAGGGGGGCCACCGGGTAACTGCCTTCCCCGAGCGCCCGGGTGGACACGCCGGGCAGCAGTTTCTCGCCTCGCCTCGCCCGGGGCGGCAGGGCGGTGTAGTGGTGGCCGGAGCAGTTCTCGGTGTGGTCGTGCTCGTCGTTCGGGCAGCGGAAGTCTGGCAGCAGGCCCTGGAAGTCGCCGGGGTTGGTCAGCACCGCCTTGGGGTGGAACAGGATGATGCGGCTGCGGGTGCTCAGCAGGCTGAAGTCGAAGGTCGGGCTGATCTTGCGCGAGACGCCGGCGAACGCGGCCTCCTCGATGAAGTCGGCCGGCATCGGGTACGACTCGCCGACCCAGTCGATCAGGTGGTACACCGGGCCCTGCGGAATGATGCGCGGCGCGACGGCACTGACCCCGTGGTCCGCGGCCTCGAACGGTTCCGGCGGGTCGATCAGGAAGCTGCGGATGTCCTGGCCGGACAAGCTGATGCCCGACTCGATGTAGATGCTGCCCTCGGTGCGGGTCTCGCCGCACATCCGGTGAACGATGGCGCTCGGGAAGCCGAGCATGGCCTGAAGGGTGAGGGTGGTGAACGTCATGGTGGAGACCTCCTGGGTCTGGACAGTGCGTGGGGGCTGGCGTGTGGATCAGGACTCGGGGGCCGGAACCGACTGAAATCGGTCCCGGTCCCAGGGAATGTCAGCTCCGGTGGCCGGTGACAGTCTGCTCGCTGCGGCCTGGGGTACTCTCCGGAGTGACCTGCTTGGCCCCGGGTGCGCGCTGCATGCCGGGGCGCATCTTGACGGCGACGGCGGGCGTTCCGGGCGTCAGGGCCGCCACCACTTCGACTTCGACTTCCGGGACGGGCGTCGCCGGGGCGAGGTCCGTGATCTGGATGGGGGCCTGGGCGACCGGTTGGGCGACCGGTTGTGCGGCGGCGTCCTGCACGGGCGTGCTGGCCGGTGCCTGCCGCGCCTGCAACTCGGCAATCAGCAGGCCCAGGTCGACCTTGCGGCTCCAGGCGAGCTGCAGGACCTGCTCGGTCAGGGCGCGGAGCGTCACCTGCTCGAGTTCTTCGGGCAGCAGCGCCACCAGGTCGTTCTTCGGCTGAGCGGTGTGTGCTGCGGGACCGGTGCCGCCCGTGGACGGCGCAGCGGCGGCTTCGGTCTCGCCCAGGCCGGGAAGGCGGCTGAGGAACGTGCCGGTCTGGATGTCCCGGGCGCGACGAACGACGTCGAGCATCTTGCTGGTGTAGAACGGTTCGGCCTTGGGCGTGCGTGGCGTGAACCGTGCCTTAGGGTTCTCGGCGCGACGACGCTCGTAGAGTTCCAGGTGCTTTCTCTCGGCATTGATCTCTTTCTCCGCGTGCTTCTCGAGCATCTGGAAGACCGCGTCGCAGGCACTCTGGCGGTACAGGTCCGGCAGGTTGGCGATCAGCACCGCCATGTTCTCCCGGATGCCCCGGCCGGCGTCGAGCAGTTCGAGCATGTTCTCGGGCAGGGCGAGCAGGCGCTCGTACTGCTTGATGGTCTCGGGCTTCATGCCGCAGACCAGCTGGAAGTCGCTGAACGAGTAGTGCTGCTCTTCCTTGAGGAGGCGGTACGAGCGTACCTCGGTGATCAGGTTCTGGCTGCGGTCGTTGTTCTCGATCAGCCGCAGGCCGGCGTTCTGGTACTCCTCGTACTCGCCGATCTTGGCCGGCACGTCCTCGCACTTGTAGGCGTAGGCGGAACTGACGCGCCTGGCCCCGAAGACCACCTCGAAGTCGTAGCCGTCCGGGTCGTCCTTCAGCGGTCGCAGGATCACCGCCTGCAGCACGCCGTTGTTCTTGACGGTCGGCAGCAGGTTGCGGCTGCTGGGCGGGCGAATGCGGTGGGTCTCGATGCGAACGACCTCGGCGTGAGGCAGGGGCTCGGCGAAGAGGCTCATCTCGGTGGTGCGTTTCTTGGGCATGGTCGGACTCCTTTTGGTGCTGAATGTGAAGCTCAGGGTGAGGGCCAGAGCCGGCGTCAGCCGGCGACCGGCCCTGCTCGTTTCCGGTTCAGGGTGAAGGCGACGCTGGAGGTCCGCTCACCGGGGGGTGGTGGACCCTGCCTGGGGCGAAGGGGATGCGGCCGGGGACGGTGTGGCCGGGGACGGTGCGGCTGCCGCTGTGGGGGGTTGGGTGCGGGTGTTCCAGAAGGCGGCGAGGTACGCCTGCACCCCGGCGAGATACCCGGTCTGGTCGATGCCGTGCGGCGCGTGCAGGCTGTTGAGGTCCAGGCGGCGCAGGCTGGTGAAGAGCCCGTTGTGCGGCAGGCTGAGGTCCTTGACCGCCTGATACCCCTTCACGAAGCCGTACAGGTGGACGCTCTGGGGGGTGCCCGCCGCGTTGTCCGCTTCCGGGCCCGCCTGGTCGGCGGCGCGTTTCAGCAGGGCCTCCCAGACGGGCGGCGTGACGCGGTGCATCCGGCACTCCTCGACCATGTGGCCGAGGTCACGCGGGCCGCTGACCACCACGCACAACGGCGCTTCCGGTCCACGGCACCGGATGGTCCAGCGGCCCCCCGGGAGCGGTTCGAGCATCGCCTGGAAGGTGCCTCTGGCCTGCAGGGCGACGTGCCATTGCTGTTCGGTGGCGTTGGTCGGGTTGGCCTGCGCGGCGATGCTGGCGGCCACCTGCGCGGCGCTCTGAAGGGGCGTGACCGGCAGGTCGTCCGGAAGGCCTGGACCGGCGACGCGTCCGGGCGGCGCGGCGGCGAGCACCGATGGCCTGGAAGAGGCGTTCTGTGAGGAGGCGCTCTGGGGTGGCCTGCTCTGGGCCTGCGGGCGCGCTGATGGCAGACCCTGGGTCTGTGGGGTCTGCACCGCTGCGGAGTGCAGGGGGCCGGATGGCCTGGTTCGCGGTGCGGCCGTCATGACCGACCTCGGTGGACTGAAGGGAAAAGAGACATGTGCTTCAGGGAAAGGCTGCCGGGGGGCGCGAGGCCCCCGGCGGTCTGCTGTTCTTCAGCGGTCGGTGTTCAGGCGGTGCGGGCCAGGTGCAGCAGGACACCCAGCAGGAGCAGCAGCAGCACGGTGGTCCAGGCTGCCGTGGTGATCCTTCGACGGAAGAGGGGGTCGTTCGTCCACCTGGAGAGCGGGCCCGTTCCGGACTGTTCCTGCCCCGGCGGGTCCTGGTCCGGTAGCGCCCGTCCGTCCGGTCCGAACGGTCTCAGGGCCACGAACCCCTGGTGGTCGGCCTGCACGGCGAGGCGGCCTCCGGGCTCCCGGTAGGCGAGGCGGTAGTCATACGGCCGTGCGAGGCCCCGTTGCCTCAGCGCCGGGGCGTACTGGTCCGGCAGCCGGAGCAGCGACTGTCGGCTGCTCAGGACGGTCACCGTCTGGTACGAGGTGTAGTGCTGCCAGTGTTCGAGGTGCCCGCTGGCCGTGAGCACCAGGGCGTCGGTCCAGCAGCCGGTGAGGCCGGCATGCAGGAAGCCGATCTGCACGTGGCCACCCTCGGCGTGCAGCAGCGCTTCGAGGTGAAGCAGGCCGCGCTGACGCTGAAGGCCCTGGACTTCCCGCTCGTCCTCGGTGTGGGGTTCCTGAACGTCTACCGGAAAGCTGGCCGGAAGTCCGGCGGGCCTCGGTGGGGCCGTCGGCCCAGGCGGAGTCCGGGGAGAGGCAAGGCGAATCTGAAGACGCATCGTGCCCTGACTGTAGCGGGTCTGTCCTGACAGGGGTCTGCACGCACAGGGGGGAGGCGGGCAGGACGACAGGAAAACGCCCGTCACCGGGCAGGAGCGCGGCAACGGGCGAAGGGTGGGGCGTGATTTGATCGGCGTGTCAGCGGGTTGGGCGGAACCTGGGGTTCAGTTCAGGCCCAGTTGGGTCATCAGGCGTTCTTCGCCGCTGCTGGTCCAGGTGACCGGACGTTCGGCGGTGGCGGGAATGTCCAGCCGGACCTGCACCTGACCGCCGCGCTCCCCGGTGGTGGGGTCCGGCAGTTTCTCGAAGTTCAGCGTGATCTCGGTGCTGCCGTCGAGCTTGACTTCGCGCCGTTCGTGGCCGTACAGCACGTAGGACTGGCCGTCGGTGTCGGTGATGCTCAGGTTCAGCGCCGGGTCCGGGTGGGTCGGGGTGTGGATCAGCACCTCGGCGCTGCGGGCCCGCAGCAGCGGGCGGGGCGGGGCGGGCGGGGTGACAGGGGCAGGCGGAATGACGGGAGCAGGTGGGGTGACGGGGGCAGCCGGGGCGGTGCTGAAGACCGGGGCCGCCACTGGAGCTGTCACCGGAGTCACGTGCTCATCGACGACGAACACGGCCGTCTTGTTCGGGTCGGGCGGACGGACGACCGGCGGTACCGGGGGAAGGTCGACCGACCCGGGCGGTGGTGTGGGGGCGACTGGGGTCGTCGCCGTTCCCCGGTCGAGCACGGCGGTGGAGGCCGGGTCTGCGGCGACGGGTCCCGGGGTGACGGGCACTGGGGTGACGGGTCCTGGGGTGATGGGGGAGACCGGAGCGGCCTCTCCCGCTGCCAGCTGTCCCTCTCCCGGCAGCGCCGCTTCGTTGTCCTCGGGTTTCTTGTTCTTGAATCGGTCGAGCCAGCCCATACGAACTCCTTTGGTGCCGCCGCGTCTGCTGCGGTGAGGGGGAAGGGAGCGGTGTGTGCCGCTCCAGGAGGGCGAACGTCTTGCCGGGGGTATCGGGGGTCAGGTCAGATCGGGCCGTCGTCTTCGTTGTCGTCTTCCGGTCCGTCCAGACCCCGGAGTGTCGCGCCCTGGCTGGCCGCGCCGTAGCCTTCGTCTTCCTGGTCGCTGGTGCTGGCGGCCGCTTTGGCGCGCGGCGCACGCTCTTTCTTGGGGGCGGGCGGTTTGACGACCAGCACCCTGGGGTCCGCGTCGTCCGGGCACAGGAAGTACACCGCCTGCTTGACCAGCTCGTCGGGGTCCATTTTGCTGCCCTCGATCAGGGCGTACAGCGCCGTGCCGAAGCGGGCGTACAGCGTGTAACCGTCCGGCATGCGCCGCACCACCAGTTCGTTGGTCTGGACGTCGTTGACCTTCAGGGTGTTCGAGATGGTCACGTTCGTCTTGGTCATCCTCAGGACCGTTCCGGTGGTGACCTGGCTGCGAAAGGCGGTCGGCTGGGTGAGCGTGTAGAGGAACAGTTCGTTCTCGGCGTCATGCTTGAGAATCTGTCTGTTCTCGACCTGGACTGTCTGCTGTGGTGGCATGACCACAGCATACCTGGGGAGAAGTGCAGCGTGGTCTGGTGGAGCAGTCGGGACGGATACCGGGGTCGGCGGCCGGGTCCTGATCCTTTCGGAGCCCGCATGTGAGTTCTCACATTCGGCTTACCTTTTTGTTTCACACTGACTCTCATGACTGAAGATCACCGTCCGTCAGACGTCGCCCTGAGCGGCACCGAAGCCTCCACTTCCGACCGGCACCTTGCCGGGGTCGGCCCGGCGTACGGCACGCCCGGAACGGCGCGGATGCGTCACGTCATCTTCGAGACCCAGGAGAAGGCCGACGCGTTCATTGCGGACTTGACCACGCAGACCGGCGGCACCTCGGCGACCGGCAGACCCCGCGCCCACGTCGAGGCGCCCGGTGAAGTCGAGGCTGACCTGCACCGCGACACCCCGGCCGAGGAGGTCGCCGAGGGGGCCGTGAACGGCACGTTTGCGGGCGGTATTGCGGGCGGTGTCATCGGGCTGCTGGGGATCGTGATCGCCGGGGCTCTGACCGGTGGGGCCGCCGTCCCGGTGATCCTGGGCATGGTGGCGGTCGGTGCGGGCGTCGGCGCGGCGACCGGCGCGGTCGGCGGCGTGGTCGGTGTCGAGGAGCACGGAACGCTCGGCGAGTATCAGGTGCACCGCCATCAGTACGAGGAACTGCACGGGGCCCTTCAGAGCGGGCACACCCCTGTGGCGGTCGATCCGTCGATTCCTGAAAACCTGCTGACGCGGGTGATGACTGCGCACGAGGGTCGCCTGCTGACCTGAGAGCGGGGAAGAGGCCATGAAGACACGCGCCGCAGTTTCGCTGCGGCGCGTGTCTTCATCTGTCGACTGGGTCTGTCGACTGGGCGGATTCAGAACAGGCCCGGCTGGCGCTCTGGGTTCGGGCGTCGGGTGTCCACGACGGTCCGCGTGGGCTGAGGGCGGTGGCCTGGGCTGAGCGGGCCGCTGAAATGGGTGACCTGCTGGACCTGTCCGCCGGCACCAAAGCTGACGCCGGCACAGATCGGCGTGCGGTCGCCTTCGGTGGCGGCCTCCTCGGGCGTGGCGAGGCGGGCGTCACTGACGGAGATGAACGACTTTCCCCCGGTCTCGTGGCCGCTGAGGATGATGACCTGGTAAGAGGGAATCACGAGGCGACCGAACTCCAGGTCCGCGCCGAAGAGCACCCGGCCGACGATCAGGCCGTCGGCGATCACCTCGCCCGGCTGGTAGGTGAAGACGGTCGGGGTGAAGGGCTGGGCCGGTCGTCTGCTGCGTGAAGGGGTCATGCGGCGCAGGGCAGAGGCGGGTCAGGGCGCGTGCCCTGACCCGCCTCCGCTGTCCTTCAGTTGGTGAACAGCTGGTACAGCCGGCAGTCGGTGTAGACGTGATCTGTGCCGTCGTACTGGGGACCGCGGCTGCAGGTGCCGCCCATCCGGTCGCTGAGCACATGGTCGAGCGACGGATAATAGCCGTAGTAGTACGCGGTGGTCTGCGACGGGTCATCGAGTTGCTTGGCGAGGCGGGTGTCGTCGTAGGGGGCCGAACCGAACGGCGTGAAGATCGCGTTGAAGACGGTGCCACCGGCGCTGGTGTCGCCGCGCGGGTCGGTGTTGAAGTCGCCGCCGATCAGGTTCGAGACCGGGATTCGGACCCCGGTCGTCTGGTTGAGTGCGTTCAGTTCGGTCGCGCGGCAGTCGGAGGCGTTCGTGCCGGCCAGGTGCCCGTTGATCACTTTGATCGGCAGGGTGTTGTGCGCGACCGGGAAGACGGTGGCGATCTGGAAGCCGGTGTCGCGTCCCTGGTACTTGCTGGTGGGGTCGGGGTTGGGAACGCAGGACGGTTGAACGACCTGCGAGTCGCCGCCCTGGAGCGTGTACTGGGCCGGGTCGACGGCGATGCATTCGTAGCCGTTAATTACCAGGGACGCGCTGGGGACGTCCACGGGGTTGGTACACCTCCAGGCGTACCGCAGACCATACAGGCCCAGAATCGGGATGATCGATTCGGCGGTGTGGTAGTTGTAGGCGCTGCTGCAGAGCTTGCTCGTGTCGGTATCGGTGTTGTACGTGCAGCGCCCGTGCCACATTTCCTGCAGCAGGATGATGCCCGGTTTGCCCGACTGTTCCAGGCTGCTGAAGGTGTCGGCGATGCGCCGGAGGGTGGCGATGTAGCAGACCTTCTGGTTGTAGCCGCCGCCACAAGTGTAAGCTATGTTACCAATGTTCCAGCTGATCACGCGGGTGTCGGTGCGGACCACCTGCGGACCGACCCTGGGCGCGACCGGCTTGTTGGCGAAACTGCACCAGCCGGGGGCCGGGTCCCCGCCCTGGGCGCGGCAGGTCCGGTCGTACGCGGACTGACGGGCGCGCAGAAAGACCACCTTGAGGCTGCGAACCTGCGTGCCGTCCGCTCTGGCGTGCTCCAGCGTCTCGCTGAGGTCCGGAATCACCACCGGTTCGCGGCCGTGCCAGGCCCCCACGAGTTCGGTGACGCCCGACACCTCGTCGAGCTTGAACGCCTCGGTCACGGAATCGGCGTCCGCCGAGGCGCTCAGGGCCGATTCCAGCCGCAGCGTCGACGGTCCGCCGAGCTGGCCGCCGTCGTAGCGCAGCCGCAGGGCGGCCACCACGGTCCGGCCGGGCACCTCGTTCATCAGGAACCGGGCGTTGACACCGTCGACCGGCGGTACCGGGAGGGCGGTCGCGGGGCCGAGGTTCACGGCCGAGAAGCTGGCCGGCGTGCTCACCCCGGTGGACTAACGCTGCACGTGGGCGGCAGCGGAGAAGTCGACGGTGGCGAACACGCCGGTCTGGGGGGCGCGGGCCAGCGCGATGTCCGGCACGTTCAGCACCTGCCCGGAAGAGGTGCTGAGCACGCCGGGCGCGGCCGGAGCTGAACTGGCCTGACCGGTCTGGGTGGCCGGGTCCAGCGAGGCGCTGCCCTGCGGTCCGGACGCGCTGCAGGCGGCGAGCAGGGTGGTGAGGATCAACGGAAGGAATCGGTTCATGAAGCTCCAGGAGTTCGGGTCTGAGCGGTCAGGACCACTCGAATCGGGGACGGGTGACCGGGGGCGGGGCGGACTGGACCTGCGCCTGCCAGGTCCGGGGCGGGTCCCGGCAGGCCGGCGTGACGGGTATACTTTCCACATGAACTCCTCTGGCAGGTTCGGTCTGGGTCTGGTGCTGGCCACCGGGCTGGTGGCGCTGCTCGGTAGTTGCGGACAGGTGCGGCAATACTGCGAGAACGCGCCGTGCCCTTCGCTGAGCGGCAGCCACCCCGTGCAGCCGCAGCCGGTACTGATCGGTGCGCCGCTGAGCGTCCGGCGAGGTGAGGTGCTGCGGCTGAAGGTCTCGGTCGACCTGGGCAGCTGGCCGCAGGACACGGTGCTGACCTGGCTGGACAACCAGGGCGGGGACGGAGACACGGTGCTGCTCGACGTGCCCTCGAGCGTCCGGGTGACGACCGACGCCCGCAGCTTCCGTACCCAGACCACCCTGACGTTCACGGTCGCTCCCGACGCGCCGCTGGGCTACCTGAACACCGGTGGGTACGCGCTGGGACTGCGACGGGCGCAGGCGACCGACGGGTCGTTCAGCAGCCTGAGTTTCGATTTCAAGGTCGAGCCGTGAAGCGGGCGTCCGGAGACTGAGGACCTCCGGAGACTGAGGACCGGGGAAGTGGTGGTCAGGATCACCGGACTGCAGGGCAAACGGCACCGGGAGCGTCTGCTCCCGGTGCCGTTGTGGTTTCTGCGCCGCTGTCTGCGCCGCTGTCCGGTTACCTGGTGCCCGCTTTGACGCGCAGCGCGGCCTTCGCCTGGCTCCAGCCGAGTTGCGCGGCGGTGGTCAGCGAGGTTTTCGCCTCGGCCTCCCGGCCCTGGGCGCGCCTGCTCAGGCCGAGCAGGTACCACGCCTCGGCGTCGCCGCTGCTGGCCGTCACCAGCGCCTTGAGCAGCGGTTCGGCCTCGGCGGGTCGTCCGGCGTTGATCAGGGCGCTCGCCTGACGGCGGCGGGTGGACGCGGCCGGACTCAGGCCGTTGCTGGCCGCAAACGCCACGCTGGCACTGGCGTAGTCCTTCAGTGCGAAGTCGGCGCTGCCCAGCCACAGCAGCCCCTCGGCGCTGCTCCTGAGGGCCACGCTGCTGCTCAGGGCGGACCGGGACGCGCTGAAGTTGCCGCGCCGGAACTGCGCGACGCCCTGGACGAACAGCAGCCCCGGACGCTGGTCGCCCACGGTGGAGAGTTTCAGGGCGGCGGTCGCGGCGCTGAGCGCCTGCTGATTGAGTCCCCGGGCCAGCAGCGCCGAGGCGTAGCTGCTCTGCACCAGCGCGTCTCTGGGGGCCAGCACGGCCGCGGCCTTCCAGGTGTCGAGCGCCTGCGCCTGCTGGCCTTTCTGGGTGTACACGGCGGCCAGTTGCGACAGCGCCGCGAGGTTCTGGCGGTCGGCCTGCACCGCGTCCCTGGCCGCCTGCAGGGCACCGGGATCGCCGAGCTGCGCGAGCAGGCGTGACTGCGCGGTCAGCAGGGTGGCGCGTCCGGCGTCGCTGCTGGCGGTGATGGCGGGGGTGAGTTCGCTCAGCGCCCGGCGCGGCAGGCCCTGCGACTGGTAGATCTGCGCGGTGGCCAGCGCCGCCTGCACGTTGCCGGGGTCCTGCTGGCGCAGTGGGTAGAGGACGCCGAGCGCCTGGGCCGGCTTGCTGGCGGCGACCAGGCTGGCGGCCAGTTGCAGGGTGAGCGTGGCGTCGTCCGGCGTCAGGGCCAGCAGGGCGCTCAGGGTGGTCTCGAGGCCGGGTGTGCCCGGCTGCCGGGCCTGTTCAGAGGCCAGGGCCGTCAGGTAGGGTTTCAGGTTCGTGCCGCTGGTCTGCGCGGTCGCCAGGGCGAGCGCCTGCGTGAAGTCGGCCGTCGCCTCGGCGCTGGCGTCCTGACCGGCCTTCACCCGGGCGATCACGCCGAGGTTGTAGGCGGCGGCGGCGCTGCCGGGGTCCAGGGAGAGCGTCTGCTGGAACTCGAACTGCGCTCCGGCCAGGTCGCCGCCGGCGAGCAGCGCCTGGGCGAGGCCGAAGTGCGCGGCCGGCTGGGTGTAGTTCTGCGCGACCAGTTGCTGATACCGCGCCTGCGCCTGCGCGGGACTGCCGCTGTCGATCAGGGCGGCGGCCTGGTCGAGCTGCGCCTGCAGGTCCGCGCCCGGGGCGGGCGGCCGGGTGGTGGGCACGGCCGTGGTGGTGGTGACCGCGCCGCCGCTCTGGGTGACCTGGAAACTGCTCTGTCCGGTGGTCTGTGTGCTGGTCTGGCCCTGCGCCTGACTGCCGGTCTGGGCTGCCTGGTACTGCTGCGCGGCCACGCGCGCCCGGCGCAGGATCTCGGCCGGACCGAGGGTTCCGCCGCTGGACGTCTGTGTCTGGTCGAGCTGCGTGCTGATGCTGCTGGCGGCGGCCGTGTCGATCAGGGTCTGGGCCGACGCCTGAAGCGGCAGCACGAACGCGGCGGTCAGCAGCAGTGTGGCCGTGACCTGCCAGGCGGAGTGAGGAGCGCGGCGTGACCGGCGAGGACGGGTGGCAGTGGAGCGCTGTGACATCGGTGAACCTCCTGAGGTGGGGGAAAGCCAGTGGGGGACGGACTCTGCGGCTGGAACCTGGGTGTGCGGCAACCGGCCTGGAGCGCTGCGGGTCTCACCTCGGTGAACGTCCGCAGCAGGGTCCGCCTGGGGAGAGTCCGCCAGCGGGATTCCTGCTTCCCCTACCTTAGCGGAGGACAACCGTGCATGTACCGGATTGCCGCTGTTGCCGGCCAGAGAACCGGCAGCAGCACAGGCGACACCCTGGAGTGTCGCCTGTGGAGGTGGGGCGCGGTTTCTGTTGGCCGGTTGCCTGTTGGCCGGTTACTTGTTGGCGGTGTAGACGGCCGCGCCGCTGGTGCCGCCGGTGTAGCTCAGGTTGACGGTGTAGGCGGTGGCGCTGCTCGCGCAGGTCACGGCGGTGATGGGGGCGGGCGCGTTGACCGAGGTGGTGGTGGTCTGGGTGGCGGGGCTGAGGGTGAAGGTGACGGCCTTCGCGGCGAGGCTGCACGAGGCGACGGTGGCGCCGGCATTGTTGCCGACCTCCACGGCGGCCATCGCGTTCAGCACCTGCCGGCCCACGCTGGACGCGGCCGCGTCGTTGGCTTTCGCCCTCGCGCCGAGGAGCGAGGGCAGCAGTACGGCGGCCAGGATGCCGATGATGGCGATCACGATGAGGAGTTCGATGAGCGTGAAGCCCTGGGTCAGCCTGCGGCTGGGCGAAGTGGTTCGTTGGTTCATGGTGCCTGCCTTCCGAATGAGGGAGATCAGATGATTGCTGGATGCCGGTGGAGGGTGTGCCCTCCAGCGTATACCGTATGCTCATTCTCCCGACAGTCTAGGCAGGCGTGCCTCTCAAAATTCTTACCTGTGCCCTGCGTTTCGCCGTGCGCCCAGGGCGTGCGCCTACGCCTGAAGGGTCGTCTGCAACTGACGTTCCGGCGATTCGGTTGTCCGCTGCTCAGGAGCGCTCACCGCCGCGCCACGGGGGGGCTGTTCCGGTCCGAACAGGTCCGAGGCGTCCGGCAGCCGGGCCGCCAGGGCCAGCACCGCGCGGACGATGTTCTCCCCGATCAACGGGTCGTCGCAGAGCACCGCCACCCGGTTTCGGCCATAGCGGTGCATCACGGCGAGGCGGCCGAGTTCGGCCCGCAGGGGACGCAGGTGCTCACCGGCCGAGGCGCGGTAGGCCGAGCGCAGATACTCCAGGTGCAGGGCCTGCTGCGCCTGGTCGTCGGCGACGTACTCGGTGCCCGGCTTGTTGCGCTTGTTCCTGGTCCACGGGCCGCCGAGCAGGCTGCCGGGGTGGCCGGCCTCCTCGACCTGGGCGCGCTCACACTCGCCCGCGCGGCGCAGGTGGACGAACAGCCGTGGATGGTGGACGGCGGGCAGTTCGGCCGGAGCCTCCGGGGTGACTGGGGTGACCGGGGTGGCCGGCGACCGGGCGGCGCGGTCCTGCTCGGTGGCGGGAGAGAAGCGGGAGGCCTGGGGCTGTCCGGGAAGGGAAGTGGCAGTCATGTGCTGCCAGGGATGAGGGCTGCTCCGGGATTCGCCGGAGCGGACCTCGCTCTTGCCTGGCCGAGCGGGTGGATCAGGGCGTCTGGCGGTGGACCTTCCAGTGCACCACGCCCGCCTCGTCGGTGGTCTGCTCGCAGCCGGGCCAGTCGTGCAGCAGGGCTTCGAGCGAGTGGGCATCGAACTGCACGCCGCCGCGTCCGAGTTCGCTCGACAGGGCGAGCGGCAGCAGGTGAGTGGTCGTGGCCGGACCCTGGGTGTGCAGGCGCGCCATCACCGCGTCGATCACCGGGCGGTACGCCTGATGAAACGGGTCCCTGGTGGCCGGCAGGGCGTCCCGGAATCCGGCGCTCCAGTGCCCCGCGCCGCGCTCCTCCGGGCCGAAGGTCCACAGGGGCGTGTGCTCCACCCGGACGAAGCGTGGGCCGCGCACCGGACGCTCGGGCGTGGCGAGCACGGCGGCGAGGGCCGAGGGTTTCAGCGTCTTGAACCGTGCGGGAAATACCACGGCGAGCGCGGCCGCCAGGTCCTTGGCACTCCAGGCGGGCACGCCCTGCCGCTGAAGTTCCTGGGCCGTCAGCCGCACCCAGGTGATGACCGGCCAGGCCCGCAGCCCCAGGTGGCCGCTTCTGGTGGTCCAGAAGCGCGGGTCGGCCGCGGCGCTCAGGCGCAGGTCGTTCGCCCGCACGTTCAGGTGCCGGCCCAGGTGCTCCGGGTCGGCCCAGCCGGGACGCTCGGCCAGGTGCTCGGCGAGCGTTCCGGCCAGCCGGTTGGCGTCCGGAAGGCTCAGCCAGCAGACCGCGCCCTCCGCTCCCCTGGGGGCCGTCATGCCGGGCGTGGCGTGACCGGGCAGCGGGGTCAGGAGCGTCTCGCCGGGGCCGGTCTGGAGGCCGGTGACCGCTGAACCGGTGACTGCGGAAGACGCCGGGGTCGCCTGGCCGTTCATCGCCCTGGCCTGCGCGGTCCTGGTCCTGGGGGTGCGGGCGGGCACCGGGGTCAATCCGTTCAGGCGCAGCGCCAGGCGCGTCAGTTCGTCCGGCGTCGCGTCCGGCAGCAGGGTGCTGCGCGTTCTGGAGACGGTGAACAGGTGCGGCCGTCCGGGCGTGACACCCGCCAGGAAGGCCGCGCGGCTGCCCTGTGAGGCGGTCAGGGCGAGCGCGTTCGCCAGCGTTTCACGCACCTGGGCGCTGCTGACGCCGTACCGGGTGGCGGCCTTCTTCAGCGTGTGCTGCTGGCCGTAGACCCGCCAGAGCAGGTGAACGTCGGGCGGGTTGATGTCCCCCAGCCAGGTGTCGACGAACGCCGCCACCTCGACCGGGGCCCGCTGAGGGGGAGAGAACGTACGCTGGGCACTGATGGCCGTGAGGGCCCCGGCCCAGGAGGCCGGAGGTGAGGGAGAAGCGGCGGTGCTGGTGACGGGCGTGAGGGTGCGGGGCATCGTGATCTCCTGGAACGGGTGGCCTCCGGGGCCGCGCTGCGCCCTTCACTGTACGGGTTTTACGGCCCGGGAACCGGGACGGGCGTCTGCTGGGGTGCGGGAGAAGACGCCGCATGGCCGTCCCGGTCGGTCCGGATGATTTCTGAAGGTGCTGGCCTTCTGAAGGTGCTGGTCTTCTGAAGGTGCTGGTCTTCTGAAGGTGCTGGTCTTCTGAAGGTGCTGGTCTTCTGAAGGTACACTGCGCCATGCCCAAAGGCCACGGTTCCCGTCCGGTGAAGCTGACCCGGTTGCGCGTCCGGGTGCTGGCCGCACTGATGACCGAGCAGGGCGAGGCGCTGCCCGGGGCCGAGGGACGGCACGGGTTCGAGGTCGTGCGGCGCAGCGGCCTGAATTCGAGCAGCGTGTACCTGATTCTGGACGTGCTGGAGACGGCCGGGCTGCTCGTCAGCCGCGCCGAGCAGGGCGACCCGGTGGCGCTGGGTCGCCCGCTGCGGCGGCTGTTTTTCCTGACCGACCAGGGACTGCGGCTGGCCAGGGTGCCGGTGCGGGCCCTCGCGCGGCAGGCGCGCCCGGTGGTTCAGCCGCTGCTGTTCACGCGCCCAGGGACGCGTTCCGGGGAGGAGTCCCCGCACTGAGCGGCCCGGGGAGGTCCGCTGCGCCGGGCGTCTCTCCCGACATCCACTGCGCGAGCATCTCCCGCAGGCGGGCGGTCAGGGCCGCGTCGCCGGGGGGCGTCACCGGTTCACCGACCGGGAAGATGACGACCACCTGCGTGATCTGGAGGCCCGCCTTCCAGAAGAGGGTTTTGTAGTGGATCAGCAGGTCCCCGGCGGCGAGGCGGCGCCTGAGCGTGACTTCCGACGCGCCGCTCAGGTCCTCGGGCAGGACGCTGCGCGTGTCCGCTGCCGCTTCGCCCTGTCCGGGAACGCTCAGGGTGATCACCGACTGGTCTTTGGGCTTCGGGTTGACCTGCCCGGCACGGAAGGTCAGCACCTCCGCGCCGTCGTCCATCAGCACCGCCGGCCGGTCCGGCGCGGCGTCCTGACGGACCCGGCGGTAGGCGGTCTCATCGGCCGTCGGGGTGAAGTCCTGCCCCTGGCGCGTCACCCGGTGGTACTCGAAGACCACGTGCGGGGCCGCGCCGTTCACCACCGACGTGGCCTCCAGGGTGTCCTTGTCGCAGCGGAACACCCGGTAGCGTTCACCGGCCAGGGTGAACTCCATGCCGGCGTGCACCGGCAGGCCGTCACTCATGACGACCCCGCCAGCGTGGTCGATCATCCGGCTGAAGCTGAACCCGGCCGCGCCGGCCGTTTCGAGCGCGCTCCGTGCCTGCTGTGCCCGCAGGCGGGCGTGCTCCACGCGGCGGTGGTCGGCGGGCGTCCAGGCATGTCGGCGGCGGTTGGCCTGATACCGCAGGTGCTGGAGCGCCGCGTCGGCCATCCACGCCTGATGGAGCGTCTGGAGGTGCTGAAAGAAGATCGCCCGTGCGGTACCTGAACGCAGCGTCTGGCGCTGGGCGGCGATCAGGACGCTGGTTTCCTCGGGGTTCGCCGAGAGCATCAGGGCGAGTTCCTCGGAACTGAGGTCGCCGCTGAAGGCTGCGCTGTCGGCCTGACCGTGCCGGACCTGGCGCTCCCAGTTCTCCTTGCCTTTGAGCACGGTGTACATCACGCCGTCGAAGCTGCCGCGCATCAGGAACACCTCGCTGCGGACCTCCGGCAGGACGTTGCCCTGCCGGCAGCCGCGACCGTCGCGCTGCACCATGCCCTGACGGTTCCAGGTGAGGTCGCCGTGCAGCAGGCTGCCGGTGTTGTGCTGGAGGTTCATGCCTTCCCGGATCACATCGGTGCCGAGCAGCAGGGTGATGTCGCCGTAGTTGTAGTCGTCCGCGAGGTCCTGCTGGGCGAGGGAGCCGTGGTGCGTGCTTCCGGTGATCACGGCGAGTTCGTTCTCCGGGTAGCCGGCGCCGATCAGCGTGTCCTTGAGCCGCTGCAGCGACCCGCCGGATTCGCCCACCGAGAGGAAGATCAGGGTCTTCTCGCCCCGGGCGCGGGTGGCCAGCGCCTGCCGGGTGATCGCCTCGAAGCGCGGGTTGGGGCCGGCGACGCCGAGCAGCGCCGGGTCGATGCAGAGCTTGCGCATCTGCCACTGCAGGGCGAACGGATGCTGCGCCTTGCGCTCCTCCGGCGTCAGGGTGTCGGCCGGCCGCGCGGCGAAGCGCTTGATCTCCTCGCAGTGCGCCTGCTGTTCGGGCGTCATGTCGATCAGGTGCTCGACGCGCCTGAGGGTCGGCAGGGCATGCCGGCCGATCGCCTGAACCACGTCGGCGTCGTCCCGGCTGCGGACACGCACGACGCTGAAGACGCCCCTGCGGAATTCGGCGAGGTGGTGCAGTCCGGTGACCGCCGGGTGGACGCGGACCTCGCCGTCGGTGTCGATCAGGATGCGCGGTTCGGTGGCGACGTAGCGCTCCATCACCGTCTCGCTGACCTGCATGCCGATTCTGCCCAGGTCGTCACTGACCAGCGCCATCAGCGCGGGCGCGTCCAGCAAGCTGTTCCACAGCCACGACGCGGTCATGGCGTAGGTGCGTCCGCCGCGCTGCCGGGTCAGGCGGGCTTTGTACAGCGCGTCGATGGCCCGCTGGCTTTCCTGACCCGCGCCGAGGAACCGCGGCGTTTCCCCGCCGTAGGTGGTGGGCAGCGCGTGGGTGTTGCGCAGGCGGTGCGCTTCGTCGTAGAAGAGCGCGTCGAGACCCAGCGCCTCGAAGTTGAGTTCAAAGGCGTGCGTGACGCGCATCCGGCGGCGAATGCGTCCCTGCTGGGCCGCGCTGGCCTTCAACGCCTCGTGCAGGCTCTGGCGGGCGCGCAGGTCGAGTCGCCCGGCACTGCGCCGCCGCGCTTCGAGTTGCGGGTCGGTGCGAATCAGGTGCTCGAGCGTTTCGTCCTGCAGCGGCAGGTCCTTGAAGCTCTCGTTCGACAGGATCACCAGGTCGGTCTGCCCGGCGGCGATGGCCGCAAACTTCAGCTTCTTCTCCTGCGGACGGTCCGGGCGCCAGCGTTCGATGCGTTCCTGGCGGTCGTTGAGCATGAATTCGCCGTTCCTGAGGCGTTTGTAGAGCACGTTGCCCTGGGCGTCCTGGACCGGGGACATGCCGATGCAGGTCACGCGCCAGGCGGGAAAGGCCCGCCTCGCCTCGCGGTACATGGTGCCGACCACGCTGGCGGGCGTGACGATGGCCGGCCGGACGCTGCGGCCCTGACGGCGCAGCAGCGCGGCGGTGCAGATGGCGACCAGGCTCTTGCCGAGGCCGGTGTCGGACCCGTCGATCATGCCGGTCGAGGCGGCGAACATCCGGACGGCGGCGTTCTGATAGCCGTGCAGCGCCGGGCCGTCGTATCCCGGCAGGTCGAGCGGGCCGTCGTCGCCGCTGCTGATCAGTTCGCTGCGGTACGCGCGGTTGTACGCCTCGTTCACGCGCTGCTGGTGGGCGCTGCCGTGCAGCCAGGCGTGGAAGTGCTGCCGCAGGCGCTCCTCGTAGCGGCAGGCCAGTTCGAGCGTGGCCGCCCGGAGCGCCTGCTCCTCGGCTTCGTCTGCCGGGCGGGCCGTGCCCAGGCGGGTGTCGAGCGGGGTGCTGAAGTTCAGGTACTCGCTGAGCATCCGCACGGCGCCCTCATCGAGCCGCTGGCGGGCGGCCAGGTTCTCCTGACGGTCCTGGCTGGCGATCAGCAGCAGGCGAACACCGCTGGGCGTGCGGGAGACGGCCAGCAGCGGCCGGGTTTCCTCGGCGCCGTTCCGGCGGTCGGTGATGAAGCTGCCGAGGTGGTCGTTGACCCACGCTTCGAGCACGTCTACGGGCACCACCGGGTCCCGGGGAGACAGGGGGACGTCGCCCTGATCGGCGTGGTCCGGCAGCCGGCGCAGCAGCTCGTCAGCCTGCTGCAGCAGGGCCTGACGGCGCACGCCCTGCTCGGACGCCGCTAGGGTGCGGGCCGCCTCGCTCTTCTCGTAGGCGTTGCCGCTGTAGTAGCGCCCCGGGGCCTGCCACAGGTCGTTTCCGGCGTAGCAATACTGCGCGGTGAGCAGCGACGCCGCCTGCGCCGGCGTGACGTTTGCGTGGCGGGCGAGGGCCGCTTCGTTCAGCCAGTCGAGGTCGGCGAGGGCGCGGGCGATCTCGGCCGGCGTTCCGGTGAACTCCGGCCGCAGGTCCGGGCGCTCCGGCAGGGTCAGGATGCCGTCCTCCAGGTGGCTGAGCAGCAGCGCCAGCGCCGGGAAGCGGGCGACCGAGCGTTTCAGCACGTCCTCCTGGTACGGGCCGTGCGCCAGCCGGCAGGCGCGGTCCTGTTCGAGCAGCCGCAGGCGCTGGCTGAGGTGGGTCTTGGCGTCTCCGGGCTGTCCGCTGTTCTCGGCGAAGCGGGCGACGCCGGCGGCGAGGTCCAGTGCCGCCCTGGCGGCGGGGGTTTCCAGGTCGTCGCTCCAGGTCCACCCGGCCTCGGTCAGGACGCACCGGCCGTCGGGTGAACGCGTGCCGAGCGGGACGGTCCGGTCGTCCGCGCCCTCGGCGGTGGCCTCGGCCGTGCGGAAGGCGGCGTCTCCGAAGTTCAGGCGGACGCTGCCGAGCACCGCGCCGAGCGTGACCGGCGGGTCTTTGCACACCGCCTCCATGTGGGCGCGGACCTGCCCGAGGCGCTCGTCCGTCAGGTCCGGGTCGCCGGGGTAGGTCATCGTCGCGAACTGTCCGGGCCGCAGCAGGTTCTTGTCTCCCAGCAGGTTCAGGCCGCCCGGCGTGCGGACGGGCTCGAAGCGCGGCACCATCACCACGCCCTGAGCGGTGTAGGCCCGTTCGGTGGTCTGGGTGTACAGGCTGGTGCCGGCGATCCACGACCGGGGGGTGCCGTTCCAGGTGTTCGGCTGCTGACGGAGCACCTCGGCGACCTGCACGTCGCTGAGCGTCTCCAGGACCCGCTGCACCCCGACGTCGTGGCGGCGCACCACCAGCAGGGCGGTGGTGACGTCCGCCCCCGACCCGGAGAAGGTGCCGGCCGGCAGCAGCGAGGCGAAGACCACCAGGCCGCGCCGCAGCAGGTCGGCCCGCCAGGGGGCCTGACTGTCGTTGTGGGTCATGGCCGCCGGGACCAGCAGCACGCACAGTCCCCTCAGCGGCAGGCAGCGTTCGGTGGCGACCAGCGAGAAATACTCCTCGTTCAGGCGCACGTCCGGGCGGTGCAGCGCCCGGAGGCTGCGCGGGCCGTACGGCGGGTTGACGATCACCCGGTCGTAGGGCGCTTCCGCGCAGGCGAGGTGGAACTGCTCGAATCCGCAGGTCTCGATGTGCGCGTGGGGCAGCAGCGCCCTGGCGACGGCCGCGCTGGTTTGGTCGTACTCCACGCCGGTCAGCAGGGTGCCCTGCGGCGCACGGGCGAGCAGGTGCCCGCTGCCGCACGCCGGGTCCAGGACGCGCAGCGGGGCGCCCTCCTTCCCCGGCACGGCACACACGGCCGTCCACATCAGCTCGGCCACGCGGGCGGGCGTGTAGAACTCGTCGGCGCTCTCCCCGAGGCCGCCGCCACCGGTGTAGCGGCGCAGCGCCTCCGGGTCCGGTTCGGGATGCTCCAGCGCGAGTCGGGCCGCGCGGTTGGCGGCCCGCCGAAGGTGCGCACTCGCCTGGCGCTGACCGGGAGCCAGCAGCGCCTCGGCCCCCAGGGGACCACGGTGCGGGGCGGGGGCGGGCAGGGCGCGCGTCACCACGCCGTAGAGCACGTCTGCGGCAGGGGGCTGACTGTCAGGACCGCCCGTGGGCAGCAGGTCGGTCGTCTGCAGGTCGGTCGTCTGGAAGAGGGAACGTTGTGCAGCTTCGTGGGTCATGAATCTCAGGGTCAGGGACGCGGGTGGGGGGTGACCCCCAACGCGTCCTGCGTTCAGGACTCCGGGTCCGTGACGGGTATTTCCGGGTCTTCCGGCGACCCGGCGAACCGTTTCATGTGGGCGCTGAAGTCGGCCAGCATCCAGGCCCCTTCCGGGACCACGCCGGCAGGCAGGGCGGCCGTCTCGAGCAGCTGGACCTGCAGGTCGCGCACCGCCCGGCGCCACTGGTCGCGTTCAATGTTTCCGAGATCCGCCGTGCGGGCGAACTCGAAGCCGGCACTCCAGCCCTGCTGGGCGGCCTGCTGCGCCTGGTCGGGATGCCGGAACAGGTGCGGATTGTGGGTGCCGGCCTCGCCCTGGGCGGCCCGGACGGCGCCGTCCTTCCACGCTTCGAGGCGGGCCAGGTCAAGCCGCAGGGCGAGGCGTTCGGCCTCCTGAGCGACCGACTGTGGCTGCAGTGCGGCGTCGTCCGAGCGGACCTCCATTCGGCCGGTGCTCAGACGGATGGCCGTTACGGGCGGCAGCGACGCCCAGATGGTCTCGAGGGAGGCGTTCACGGTGTGGACGTTCACCTCCTGCTCGGGGAGGAACAGCGCGGCGACGCGCGTCAGGGCGAGCTGCTCGCCTGGCGTGACCGGCATCACCCGCATGCCGGCGGCGTACCTCACCTCGGCCAGTTGCGTCAGCAGCAGCACCAGGTGGCGGTCCTGCTGTTCCTGCTGGTGCGGGTCCTCGAATCCGTAGATGACGACGCGGTTTCTTCTGCCGGGGTTGCTGATCATGCGTGTTCCTCCACTTCGTTCCAGGTCAGGCTCCGGGTTGCCGCGACGGTCTGCCGCACCGCCTGCTCCCAGGCGGGTCCGGTGCGGGGCAGATCGGCCGGCCAGGTGAGGGTCAGCGTTCCGGAGACGTGCAGGCAGACGGTCTCCTGAACCGGTGGAACGCTGATCGCCTTCAGGAAGCGCTCGGTCACGTCTGCGGGCGTGAGCAGCACGGCCAGGAGGGCGGCCGGGTCGTTCGTCCAGCGGTCCAGCGTGGCCGCAAACGCCGCGAGGGGCGGTTCACGGCGGACCGCTTCCGGCCAGGCGGGGTCCAGCCTGATCGCCTCGAAGGCGAACGGCACTTCGTCCGGGTCGCTGAGCATGACGCGCCGTTCCCCGGTCTTGCGGTCGTGGATGAGGTGCAGCCGTGGGCCCCCTGGCAGGTCCGGCTGAAGGGTGTAGATCAGGACCGGGAGGAGCGTGTCGCTCTCGTCGCAGCGCAGGGGCGCGAGCAGCTGCCCCGCCTGACCCCGGGCGGGCGACCCCTGTTCTGCCGGTGTGCGGTTCGGGGTCATGCCCACGCCATCAGGACGTGGGCCATCAGGATCTGGGCCATCAGGACGTGGGCGCGTCCCGCAGGGCGCCGGATTCGAGCAGGGTGACCAGGGCGGCACCGAGGCGGTCCGGACTGACGGTCTTCAGCGCCGTTCTGTACCGGGCGGGGACGTGCACCAGCAGTTGCAGGCTGTTGACCTCCTCGGCCTGCAGGGCACGGTCGGTGGCCCCCGGACCGCCGACCGCCGCCGACAGCGCGTCCACGACGGCGTCGGCCATCCCCTGCTGGTCCTGGGCCTCCGGGCACTCCCGGCGCAGGGCGCGCTTGACTTCCCGCCGCAGGACGGCGCGGGCCGAGTCTTTCTGGTGCCAGTCGACCACCATCAGGGGCGGCAGGGTGCGGCCGAGTTCGCTGGTGAGCGCGTCTCTCAGGACCGACTCGGCGTTCAGGGCGCTCAGGGCAAAGTGCACGGTGGCCGCGCAGTCGACCTCGCTCAGCACCCAGTCCCGGAAGCGTTCGGGGGCGGCCGGCGTGCGGGCAGGAGCGTCTTCGTACTGGACGGGGGTGCGGTTGTAGGGATTCATGGGAGACCTCGCGGGGAACAGGGCGGTGCGGCTGACCTGAACTGGTCGGCACGGTGCGCCGCAGGGTGGGCGTCCGGGCGGGGAGGGAACTCCCCGCCCGGACACGTCCGTTCAGATGTGCGCCTCCGGCATCCCAGGGTGCCAGGACCGGTTCGGCAGCGCCGGGAACTGCTGCCGCTGCTGCCAGTCGGCGGGCCATTCGGCCGGGTCGTCTCCTTTTCTGGAGGTCAGCCGCAGGGCTTTGGCGAGCACCGCGCCGGTCTGCTTGAAGAACGCGGCCGCGCCGGCGCGTTCCGTCTGCTCCAGCAGCGCGTCCGCCCAGTCCTGCTGCATCGGCCGGGCCCCCGGGCCGGATTCTCCGCCGACGATCACCCAGTCGAGCTGACCGCTGCTCAGCCACGGGGTGAGGTCGACCGGGCCGAGCAGCGGTTCGGCGGAAACGAACCGGCCGGCGGCGGGCGTGGCGAGCAGCAGCGGCAGCCGCTCGTCGGCGTATTTCTGGTTCTCGGCACTGACGCCGAGCATCACGTGGCGGTAGCCGCCCTGCCAGTCGTCGGGGAGGAACCGGGCCATGAACTCGGGCCGCTTGGTCAGCAGCAGCCAGTCGAGTTCCGGGGTGTCCCGGATGGTCTGCCAGAGGTTCGCGCGCGTCTCCGGGGCCCAGTGGTCGTCGAACACGTCGCACATCGACCCACAGAACACCCGGGGCCGGGTGCCGGTCTTCCGGGCCTGCCGCGCCCACTGGCGGGGGGCCTCCTCGTGCGCCGGGCCGAAGGTGCGCAGCGGCACCCGGCCGTGCTCGTCGAAGCCGAAGACCGGATGTCCGTAGCGGTTGCTGAGATTCTCGGCGTAACAGTGGGCGCAGCCGGGGCTTTTCTTGGCGCAGCCCCAGACCGGGTTGTAGGTCGCGTCGCACCAGGTGATCTTGGAGTTGTTACTCACGGTCCACCCCCCGCACCACGGCGAGCATCGCCCGGCAGCGGCTGATGGCGGAGCGGGTGACGTCCTGGAAGTCGTGCGGCAGCGTCAGGTCCGCGAGGTCCGGGTTGACCCGGTCCCAGCGTTCCTGGGCGAGGCGCTGCTCGTCCCGCAGGGCGGCGCTGTAGCGGGGGCCGAGGCCACGCTCGGTCAGGCGCTGCTCGGCGGCGGCGCAGAGGGCCGCGTCGCTGCTGTACTTCGGGGCGAGGTGAATGCGCGGCTGGCGAAAGACTTCACGGCAGATCAGCACGTCGATCTCCTCGGCGCTGAGGAGCAGCAGCAACTGGCGGGTGGTGGCCACGTGTTTTTTCATTCGGAACGCTCCGGGAAGAACAAAGAGAGAGAGGGAAGAAGGGCCGGTCAGTGGCCTTACATACCGGACATGCCCGGCATGTCGGGGGGCGTCCGGTCCGGTTCGGTGACCTGGCCGAGGCGGCGCGACAGCGCGTCCATCTGGTCGAGTTCCTGCTGCTGGCTGACCTGCATCTGCGCGGCGAGGTCGCGCACCACCCGGTGACACGGGCAGGTCAGGCCGGTGATCATGCGCAGGGCCCCGCGGTGATGGCGCGTCATCAGTCTCAGGAACAGCCGCTCGGCGGCCGGCAGCGGCAAGGTGCTGACGGCGCGCAGGTCCGCCCGGCTGGCCAAGCCCATCTGCCGGGCGGCGGCGCTGTCCTCTGCCAGGCCAGGACGGTTCCAGTCGGTGTTCCACACGCTCTGCCAGCCGCGCATCTGACCGACCTGGTCCTGCTGGGTCGTCAGGATGTCCAGGGTCAGGCTGCGCAGTTCAGCCGCGTCGTCCCGGTGGGCCGGGTCCTGCTGGACGTCCACCGGCAGCCGGGCGTTCAGGCGCTCGGCCAGGTCGATGCCCTGGAGGTGGTGCTGGGTCATGGCGGCCACGAAGTTCAGGTCCCTGGTCCGTTCCGCGGTGCTCAGGGCCGAGAAGAAGACGGCCACCCCGCCCACGGTGATCACCAGGGCGGCGACGCCGAGGCCGGTCAGCAGCCGGTGGACCGCCGGGTCTGCCGGCTTCCGGTCGGCAGGGGGCCAATCCGTCATTCGGTGCCGAACCGGTCGGCGAACCTGGACGCGGACCCCGGGGGCGTCTGCACCAGGGAGGTCGGCAGGGCGGGCAGGCCCATGAACGCGAGGCGCAGCATGGCGGCCTCGCGCTCGCTGGGGGTCAGGGGAGGCGACGGGCGAGACGGCACGTGCAGGGTCATCAGGAACCGGAGGTGCTGAAGGCGGGTCTGGAGGGTCAGCAGGGGGTGAGGCCGGGGGACGCGTGGGTGCATGCGAATCTCCAGAAGAACCGGCCGGTCAGGCGTGGCCGGGAACGCGGGGTGGTCAGGGCGACTGGAGGCGGCGTTCACCTGAGGAACGGTCCTCCGGCCTCCTTCAGTCTACCGGGGGGACAGCGCCGCGTGGGGGCGGGCCGCGTGGGGGCGGGCCGCCCGTTTCAGGATGGTGCGAGCGCCCCGATGCGTTCGGCGAGCTGCACGGCGATCAGCGGCGGGACCGCGTTGCCGATCTGGTTGTACTGCTGGGCGAGCGTGCCGCAGAAGGTGTAGTCCGCCGGAAAGCCCTGCAGCAGCGCCATCTCGCGCACGCTCAGCAGCCGGTCCTGCTCGGGGTGACTGTAGCGTCCGTTGCCGGGCCCGGCGCACTCGCGGGTGATGGTCGGGGCCGGCCGGTCCCAGGACATTCGCCCGTAGGCGTCGGGAAACGACCCGGAGCGCTTGGTGGTCATCGAGGGAATCATCAGGTGCGGGGCGGTGAGGCGCAGGTCCTCCCAGGACCCGCCGTCTCTGGGAATGGCCCGCAGGCGTTCGAGGACGGCCGGGGTCATTCCCGGGCAGGCGTGGGCCGGGTCGGACGGGTCCGCCTGTCCGGCGTCGAGCGGGGGCAGGTGGGCGATGGTGTCGCGCACCGTTCGCTCCGTTCCCTCCGGGAACTGCGGCAGCAGCGTTTCCGGGACCGGCCCGCCGCGGCGCGCGACGATGATCGCCCGGCGGCGGCGCTGCGGCAGTCCGGCGCGGCTGAAGTCGTAGACGCCGGCGCTCACTGCGTAGCCGAGCCGTTCCAGGTGCGCGGCCAGGCGGGTGAAGTGAACGCGGTGGCGGCCCTGGAGCAACTCCTTGACGTTCTCCATCACCAGGAATTCGGGCATCAGTGCCTGGACGTACAGGCCGGTGCGTTCGATCAGGTGGTTTCTCGGGTCGTCGGCCGCGTGGTTGTGGGCGAGCTTCTGGCTGAACCCGGTGCACGGCGCACAGGAGATCAGCACCCCCAGGTCACCGGGGGTCAGGTCGAAGTGCCGGGCGAGGTCGGCCGGGTCCAGGCGGGCGAGGTCGGCGTTGAGCGGTGCGTACCCGTGGTTCTGGAGGTAGGTGGCGTTGCATCCCGTGCGGGTGCCGCGCGGCGAGGGGCCAGGGCCGCTCCCCGGTTTGCCGACCTCGGTGTCGACCGCTCCGAGTGGCCGGAACCGGTTCGTCGCGCGGAAGCCGGCGCTCATGCCGCCCGCCCCTGAGAACAGGTCCAGGACGCTCAGCGGCGCACGGTCCGGTGTGCCCGGGCCGTTCAGATGAGTTCCCGGTAGCTGGTGCGGGCGGTGCGGGCGAGCAGTTCGCTTTTCAGGCGCGCGAGTCCGGGGTGGGTGAGCAGCGGGTCGTGGTCCAGGATGTAGCGGGCCAGGCCGCGCGCCTGCAAGATCAGTTCCTCGTCGTTCGGCAGGTCGCCGAGTTGCAGTTCGGGCATGCCCGCCTGCCGCTGGCCGCGCAGTTCGCCCGGCCCGCGCAGCCGCAGGTCGGCCTCGGCGATCACGAAGCCGTCGTTGCTGCCCTCGATCACCCGCAGGCGCTTGAGCGTCGCTTCCGAGGTCTGGGCGGTGGTCAGGTAGCAGCGGCTGGCCGCCGCGCCGCGTCCGACCCGGCCGCGCAACTGGTGCAGTTGCGCCAGTCCGAACCGCTCGGCGTTCTCGATGACCATTACCGTGGCGTTCGGGACGTCCACACCGACCTCGATCACCGTGGTGCTGACCAGCAGGTCGAACTCCCTGGCGCGGAAGGCGTTCATCAGGGCGGACTTTTCTTCCTGGGGCATCTTGCCGTGCAGCATCTGGATGCGGGCCTTCGGCAGCAGGGCGCGCAGTTCCGAGAGCAGGTCGGTGGCGGCCTGCAGTTCGAGCGCCTCGTTCGGGTCGATCAGGGCGGCCACCACGTAGGCTTGTCGTCCGGCGCGGACGTCGTCCATCACCCGGTGGTAGACCGCGTGCCGCTCCTGCATGGTGATGATCTTCGTCACGACCGGGGTGCGGCCGGGCGGCAGTTCGTCGATGGTGCTGAGTTCCAGGTCGCCGTAGTCGGTCAGCGCCAGCGTGCGCGGAATCGGGGTGGCGCTCATCACCATCACGTCCGGGCGACCGGCGAGCAGCTTGCGGCGCTGAAGCACGCCGAAGCGGTGTTCCTCGTCCACCACCGCCAGGCCGAGCTGCTTCCATTTGACCTTGTCGCTGATCAACGCCTGGGTGCCGACCACCACGTCGACCTCACCGGCCTCCATCCTGGCCTGTAACTTGTTCTTGCCTTTCGTCTTGCCGACCAGCAGTTCCACCCGCACCCCGAGCGGGCCGAGGTAGCGCTCCAGACCCTCCTGGTGCTGACGGGCCAGCAGTTCCGTCGGGGCCATCAGGGCACCCTGCATGCCCTGCCGGAAGCACAGGTACAGGGCGCAGGCGGCCACGGCGGTCTTGCCGGACCCCACGTCGCCCTGGACCATCCGCGCCATCTGCTTCTCGCTGCGCATGTCGGTCACGATCTCTCCCAGCACCCGGCGTTGGGCGCGGGTGAAGGAGAACGGCAGTCCCGCCTCGAAGGTGTTGATGTCCTCCTTCGTGGCGCTGAACACGTACCCCTGGCCGGGGGCTTCCTCGTTGAGCATGATCCGCAGTTCGAGGAACAGGTACTCGTCGAAGGTCAGCCGGAAGCGGGCGGGGCCGATCTCCTGCTCGTTCTGCGGCGCGTGCATCTGCTTGAGGGCGGCGCGCAGCGGCATCAGGCCGTAGCGCTGACGCCAGGCCGGGGTGAGGTGGTCCTGGCAGTCACCCTGAAGCACCGCCATGCGGGCCGCGCGGCGCAGCAGGTCCTGCGCGACGCCTTCTTTGGCGGGGTAGACGCTGACGATGCGCCCGGTGCGGGCGTCGGCATTCTTGCTGCTCTGCTCGACGCTCTCGAGATGCTCGGCAGCCAGCGAGGCGCGTTCGTTCCAAAGCTTCACCTTGCCACTGACGATCATCTCGTGGCCTTCCTTCAGCCGGTGCAGTAGGCCCTGCTGACCGAACCAGGTGCAGGTCACGACCTCGCCGCTGCTCATCGCCAGCCGGGCCTCGACGCGCTTGAGGCCGTTGGTGTTGATCTCGTTCCGGCTGAGCACGCGCCCCTGAACGGTCACCCGGGTGTGCTCCGGGAGGCCGCGCAGACTGCTCAGCACGCGCCGGTCCTCGTGGCGGGCCGGGTAGGTGTGCAGCAGGTCGTGCAGCGTGCGGCGTCCGAGACCGGCGAGCTGCTTGACCTGACCGGCCGTGAAGGCGAGACCCTGAATGGGCGTGTCCAGCGGCAACCAGTCGCCGGGGTCCTCGGTGGTGCTCGGCGTGTTCGCCCGCACGGCTGCGGATGGCTGGGAAGCCTGGGTGGCCGGTGGACGCTGTTGGGCCACCGGCTGGGGGGATGGTGGCCGCTGGGGCACCGGTGTGGGGCGAGGCGTTGCGGGCGTTCCGGCCTGCTGGGGTGTTCCGGCCTGCTGGGGGACGGGCTCTGCGGCGAGGCCGTGCATCGCCCGTTCGAGCAGCTTCACTGCCTGCTCCAGGGCGGACTGGCGGCGCTCCGGGGTCAGGGTTCCGTAGTCGGCCAGCACGCGCCCGAGGGGTGGGAACGTCTCCTGGTGCACGCGCACGAGCGCCTCGATGCCCCCGGCGACCGCCGTGTTTTTCGCGCCGAGGCGTTGCTCGAGCATCAACGGGCGCAGCACCCGCTGGAGGGGGTGGCTGTTCAGGGAGCCTGGCGTGGGGTTCGGGGTCAGCGTGGTCATCAGGTCACCTCTGTCCCTATTCTGCCACCCCGGGTGGAGCGAGTGCGCCTGAAGGGCGGCCCGGAAGCCTGCGGGTGCAGGTCACCGCTCACCGGGCTTCATTCGTCCGGTCGGGGCGGCGGGTGGTTGACCGCCTGTCTCAGCCAGGTGGCGGTCAGGGCCAGGCCCGGCAGGGTCGCCTCGCGCACGGTGGCCGGGTGACGCACCCGGAACTTGCTGGTGCCGTACTCCAGCCAGCCCCAGCCGTCCGGCAGGTCGTCTTGGTGCAGGACGCCGAACGGGGCAACCAGGTGGAACTGGTGACAGCAGTCCGGCCGCGCCGCCCCGCCGTGCCGGTGGCGCTGCCGGTCCCAGTCGTCCCGGCTGCCGATCAGGTGAAAGCCGTGGATCTGGTGGCCGTGCGCGGCGGTGCAGGCGATGGCCAGGGCGTCCACCGTGGCTGGCCGTCCGGCGGTGCAGGGCAGGGGCACATGAAAGGTCAGCACCCAGCCGGGCAGCGGATAGCGGCGGGTCAGGGCGGACTCCAGTTCGGTGCGCAGCAGCGGGTGGGTGATTGGCATCAGCAAGCCCCGACTTCGTCCTGCCAGATGAGAAACTGCGACCAGGTGAACGTCCCGTCCTTCAGGTGCAGCACACCGAGGCCGTCACAGCGCAGACCGCAGACATGGGACGATGTGCGGATGACCGTATAGACCCATCCCCCTGCCGTCAGGCCGTGGTACAGCCGGTCAGGGATGATGTGCTGCGGCGGAACGGGCGGCTGCCCCGGGTCCACCGGCACCCGGTCGGTCAGGCGCGTGCCGGGTCTGAACTGCGACTGTCCCGGTGCCGGACCCGAATGCGGCAGAGCGGGGATCTGAACGGGCCGGGCCGGTGCCGGGCCGGCGGCATGCTCCGGGGATTCCGGTGTCCGTCCGTCGCCCGGCAGTCGGTGCCGCGTGGGGTCTGCTGGGAGCGGCGGGTCGGCGGGGTCAGGGAGAGCGGGTTCATCGTCCGGGTCTTCAGCCTCTGGAGCGGGACGTTCACGCTGGTCTGTGTCTTCGGTGTCGCCCGGGTCTTCCAGTTCCTCGTCTTCCTCCGCACGCACCGCCCAGGTGAGCAGCAGGCCCTTGCCGCGCCGTTCGGTGGTCCACAGGTCCCACCCGGCCATGGCGGCCATGGCCACCGCCTGCGCCTCGCTGCCGTACAGCGCGATCTGGGGGACGTCTTCCTGCATCTTCAGGCGCAGCCTCACCCCCTGGCACTGCACGTCGAACGACCGCGCTTCGTCCTGGGCGCGCATGAAGAAGGTCTCGAAGTCCTCCGGGCCCTGAAGGTCCGGCAGATCAGACATGGGGGCGCTCACAGACCACCGGAAGGTGCCCCGTCAAGGGTGTTCGGAAACTGGCTGCGGCGTGTGTTCAGACCGGGCCTCCGGGAAGGACGGGTAGACGTAGACTTTCCGGGTGAACAGACCGGAGCGGGACAGCAAGGCGGATCAACCGGCGGATCATGGGGAAGGTCGGGGGCGACTGGCGTTCAGTTTACCGCGTCCGCTGAGGATGGTGTTCCGGACGCCCGAAGTTATGGTGGCGATGGTCGCTGTGGCCCTGCTGCTGGCGCTGATGGTCTGCCTGGCGGTGTTCGTACGGCCGGCCGGTGAATTCGGCCGCACAGCGCTGGTGCTCCTGATCGGTGCCCTGGCGGCGGGACTGGGGTTGAACCTGTCGCTGTTCGGTGTGCTGCGGGGTGTGACCGAGGTCGTGCCGACCCTGCTGTTCCTGGGACTCGGGGCGTGGGTCAGCGTGCGCCGGGTGCACAGGACGTAGCGCTCAGGTTCGTCCTGTTCAGGTCCGGACCGTGCCGAGTTCAGGGTACAGATCGAGCACCAGCCAGACCCGCTGGTCCTCGGGCAGTTCTGCGGTGTGGGCCCAGCGGTGGAGGGTGCGGCTGAGCACGTGCGGCACCGTTCTGAACAGTTCGGTGCAGACGGCGTCGCTCAGCTCGTCTGTTCGGCCCACCGTTTCGGCGTAGCGCTCCGGGGACAGGTGTTCGATGGCCACCGTGGTGCCGTCCGTCGTCCGCACATGCCCGTCCCAGGTGGTGGTCCGGGCCTGCCGCAGCAGTTCCGAATGCAGCGGTGCGAGCAGCTGCCCACTGTCGTCGGTCACCCATAGGTGGCCGATCTTCAGCCGGCTGCGGCTGTAGTGGGTGGCGGCGAGGTGGTGCAGGTGCAGCGCGACCCTGCTCGCCTCGGCGCCGAAACTGCGCCGCAGTTCGGAGGCGATCTGTGCCAGATGTCGGGAGGTGATGACCGCATCCAGGGAGGGGACGGTGAGCAGTGCAGCGGGGTCCAGACCCTCCAGAGAAGCGGGTTCCATACCTCCCAGGGTAGCGGGGGGGCAGCCGTTTTGCATCTTCGGACGGACGCGGGTTCAGAAGAACCGTGTGCTGGACCCTGGGGTTCAGCCGGGGCGGGCCGGCGTTTCCTCTTCAGTGTCGTCCAAAGTGGAGATCAGGCCGTTCAGCGAGGGGCCGCTGGAAACGGGCACGCTCCGGAAGCGCAGGCCTTGCTCGGTGTACTGCAACGTCAGGTCGGACTCGCCGAACAGTCGCCGGACCGCCTCTTCGGGGGTGGTGCTGGGGACGATCTTCTCGAAGGTGCGCCAGCCGCCGTGGAGACTGACGCTGATGTACTGCGCCCGGTGCCGCGGCTGCCCTGGGTTCAGGGCGTCCGGGTCTTCTTCCACCATGACGGTGCGTCCCGGCCGTCCCGGTGCGTCCGGCAGCACGAAGCCCACATTGCCGTAGTTCCTGAGGTTGCCGGCGTGTTCCGGGCCGACGACCTGTGCGGCAGCGTCTGCGGGTGTCCAGGCGGTCACCTGCTGGGGCAGGGCGCCGGCACCGGGGAACACGCGGTAGCGGATAAGGGCTGCGGGAAGCGTGGTGCTGGAGAACGGTTCAGTGGTTGGGGCGGTGAGCGACTGCTGTGACATGGAGCCTCCTGTGCGGGTGAGAAGTCGATCGTTGAGGTGCAGGGCGGTCTGTTCGGGTTCGGCGGCTATTCGGGGTGAACGCCGTCGCGCCGGATTCGGCTGAGCGTGTGGCGACCGAAGACGTACCCGCCGACGTGCAGTGGGCGTTCGGCCAGCGGATGATGCGCCTCGACCTGGGCGTGCAGGGTGTCTCGCAGGGCACTGGATTCGGCCTGATACGCCTGGAGGTCGGCCAGCAGGCGGGCCTCGTGCGCTTCGCGTTCGGCGAGCACACCGAGCTGACGTTCGAGGTGTCGCAGCAGCGCTCCGGTGGGCACGCTCGGCACCACCCGGCGCACCCGCAGCACCCAGAACCAGGTGTCTGCGGGTTCCTGAACCGGGCATCCGTTGCGGTCGAGCGTGCGTTCCCACTGCGCGAGCAGGTGGTGGGTCACGGCCTCACGGGCGGTGTCGCAGGGCCAGTCGTCCTGATCGAGGCGCCAGCCGTCTTCTCGCCGATACGCCCCGAGGTGCACGACGTCCTGGTCGCTGAGGTCCCCGAGACGCGTCAGGGTGCCGCTGCCCAGCACCGAGCGCGGCTGGAGTTCGGCGCTCAGGCGGCTGCCGGGCGCACTCCAGCGGCCCCTTGGGGTGAGGATGTCGCGTCCCTGCTGCCAGGCGTCTCGCAGCAGCAGGGCGAGCGGCCGCCCGTCCGCGGCGAGCGGTTCGCTCACCCGGAGCAGCGGCGTCAGGTCACGTCCGAACGGCCACAGGCGCCCGAGGTCGCTGGTCGTTCCGCCCGGATGCCGCTGGTGCACGTACTGGCCGGACTGCACGAACACGCCCGTCTCGGGCAGGCGGGCCGGGAACGCCTGCAGGCGCTTGACCGGCAGCAGGCCGCGCGGCCCGGTGTGGGCTTCGCCGTCTGCGGCCTGCAGGGCGAGGACCTGGGCGGCCCCGAGGCGCAGCCGGGTGATCATGGAATCAGTGTTGCACGGCGGCGGGAACGGTGATCGCCGTGGGGGGAGTGAGGAAGACGCCCGCAGCGGCGAGCAGGACCCCGGCGGCCTGGTGCAGGTGCTCAGGGCGCACGTGACCGTGCGGGTAGGCGACCGGGGGCAGGGGATGGGTCGTGCCTTTGGCCGCGTAGGTCAGGACGACCACCACCTCGGCGTGGTCCAGGTCCACGCCGATCAGGCGGGTCCGGGCCTGAACGGTGCCGCTCAGGGGGAGCGGCAGGAACACGCTCGTTTCCGGTTCGGCACCGTGGCTGTGATGTGAGGAGCAGTTCTTCAGCCCGGCCGCGCGCACCAGGGCTTCGACCGCCGAGGCGGCGGCCTGGACCGCCTGGAGCTGGGCGCTGTAGAGGCCGAGAAAGCGCTGCGTCTGGTCGGTGGTCGTTTGGTCGGTGGGGATGGTGCCGGTTTCGTTGGTGTTCATGCGGTTCTCCCTCGGACGGGTCGTCCGGACCGGTGCTTCCCGGTGTCAGGAACAGGGCAGGGAAGGGGCAGGGCGTGTGCCCTGCCCCTTCCGGGAGTGTTCAGTCGGCGGCCTGTGCGGCCAGCTGCTCCCGGCGCTCCCAGCGTTTCAGCAGGAAGGCGGGTGGGCGGTCGGTGCTCGGCTGTTCGAGGAGTGGCTTGACGGCCAGTCCCAGCGCCCGGCTGAGGTGGGGTGGGACACTGTTGCCGATCATCCGTTTGCTCTCCTCGTCGGTGATCACCACGCCGTCGTAGGTGTGGGTGGTGACGTAGCCTTCCGGGAACCCCTGCACCCGTCCGAGTTCGAACCGGTCGAGCATCCGCAGACCGACGCCAGTCAGCAGCATCCGAACACCGTCCACGTCCTTGAAGACCAGGCGACGGCCATGGTCCACGAATGGAGCGAGGCGTTCCGGTTCACAGTGTTCGACCAGCAGGTCGTAGACGTGGTGGCAGTACGGGTAGCGTTTCAGCAGCGCGGTTTCACTCCGGGTGTCGCCCTGCAGCAGTCCGGCCGCGTCGGCTTTCGGCCCCAGATCGACGCGGAGCATGCCGGCCTTGTTGCTGACGGCCGTCAGGGTCCGCACCGGCTGGGCCGGGCTGTAGCAGTTGTACCACATGCCGCGCTCGTGTCCGCCGTTGCCGGTGTGCTGGAACATCACCGCCACGCTGCTGGACCTGGCGTCCTGCGTGCGCGCGAGGAAGTCGGCGTAGCTGTTGTCGCCGACCAGCGGGCGCAGATCGACTTCCGCGCAGCCGAGGCGGTTGCTGGTGTCGAGCGTTCCGGCCGGTTCGTGCAGACTCTGGCGGCGGTCGTTGCCGGTGACCTTGCCGTCCTTGTCTTTCTTCTCGCCGTGGTAGACGCTCAGGAACACGCTCGCCAGCCGGTTGTGGTCGGTGGCGGTGATGGTCGGCAGACCTTCACTCAGTGGACTGCTGCGCCGCTGGGCACTCGACCAGTTCCCGCCTGCCCGGTTGCCGACCTGCTGCGGTGCGCCGCTGTTCTGCTGCACGCCGAATTCCTTCTGGATGAAGGCGGCGGCGACGGTGTTCTCGGGGCGCGCGAACTCGGCGGTCGCCAGCGTCACGACGTTGCTCTGGGTGGTCAGGGTGGTGCACGGTCCCTGCAGCGAGACCGGGGCGTTCTTGTGGATCTGCGGCACCAGCACGCCTGCCTGGTCGTGCCCGAGCAGGTACGGCGTGTCGGTCTCCAGCACTTCCAGCAGCAGCCCTCTGGCGCAGCGGCCGAGCGTGTTGTCCTTCAGCATCTTGTTCGGCTTTCCGTTCGCGCCCGGCCGGAGGTCGAAGATGGTGGGTACGGGCAGGCTGTAGTCCAACAGCGGCCCGGCGGCGACCCACGGCAGCAGTTCACCGCTCAGGACCTTTTTGCTGCCGGCCTTGCCGTGGGTGGGCACCGGCCAGGGGAAGGGCTCACCGTCACGACTGGCGACGAAGATCAGGCGCCGGCGCTTGGTGGGTGCCCCGTAATCGGCGGCGTTCAGGACGCGGGACTCGAAGGTGTAGCCGAGGCGCTCGATGGAGGCCACGAACGCCTTCCAGCGCTTGTTCTTTTTCTTCTTATGCGGGGTGTTGGTCATGACCATCCGGCCTTTGTTGTAGGTGACGGTGCCGGTTTCCTTGTCGCGTTTGGCGACCAGCGGGCCCCAGTTGGTGCGCATGGCCATGACGTTCTCGCCCATCAGAAAGCGTGGGCGCAGGTGATTGACCCACATCGGAATCTTCCACGGCAGCATCCGCAGTCCCGGCGTGATGATCGACCCGCCGGACGCGGATGAAAAACTCGTGCAGTCCGGCGAGGCCCAGAGAATCTCGGTGTCGGTGCGGAACGGCAGGATGTTCGCGGGATTGACCTCGAGGATGTCCGAGATCAGGTGGGTGGTCTCCTTGTGCTGCACCCGGTTCGCGCCGAGCGCCACCGGCCAGTGGTTGAGGGCCAGGTCGATTTCCTGCCCGAGCGCCTGGCGCAGTCCTTCGTCTGCGCCGCCCATCCCTGCGAACAGCACGACTTTCAGGCCATGCTGGCGGTCCGGTCCGAGCCGCAGGTTGCCGAGGGTGTAGGTCTCGGGGAACAGCGAGTCGCCGGCCTTCTGACCGGCGGGGGTGCGTTTCCGGGCCGGTTTCCGGGCCGCCTCGGTGTACGGCAGGCTGGCTGTCTTCTTGCGGCGCGGCTTGCGTCCGCCGGGCTCGGCAAACAGCCGCTCGGCGGTGGAGGTGAAGAGGGACGGGTGGACGGTGGTCTCGATGCTGGGGGTCATGGCTGTCTCCTGGAACGCGGTGACGCTGGGGGGAAGATCCGCGCTGATGGCGTTCAGGGTGGCCGCGGGCACCTCCGCGTGAGCGGAGCGCCCGGGGCCGGAGGTGCTCAGGACGGTGCTGCTCAGGACGGTTCCGCGCGGTGCAGCCCGAACTGTCTCAGGGTGTGCAGGAGCACCGGGTCGTGTCCGCCGACCACGCCGCCGAGCGGCCAGGAGGCGGGCCGGGGTGGGCGGGCACCGGCGGTCTGCCGGACCGGTCCGGGCCGCACCGGGTGACGCGGGTGCCGGTGCCAGAGCATCCGCAGCAGGGCGTGGTTGTCCTGGAGGAGTTCCCAGATCAGCCAGCGGTGGTCCTGTTCGAGGCGGTCCAGCAGTTCACTCAGGGCGTCGCCGGTCACGCCGTCGCAGGCCCCGCAGTGCCGGGTCAGGGCGTGCCAGAGCGGCAGGACGTCCTTGTCCGGTCGGCGCGGCTCGCCGGTCAGGGCCTGCCAGGCCATCCAGTCGGCGAGCAGGGTGCTCTGCACGAGTTGCAGGTCGCGCGGGTCCGGCAGGTCCGCCGGAGACCCGACCGCGAAGAGCAGCGCCTCGGCGTGCTCGTCCGGACTGCGCCCCTGTTCGGGCGTGAACTCCAGCCGGTCGATGGCCTCCACGAGCACGTCGCCCGGCTGGGTGTCCGGGCGCAGCGCCAGCAGGGCGAGCTGACGCGCCGCGCGGCCTGCCGCGGTGCCGGACGCGGAGGCGTGTTCCCCGGCGCGGCTGGCCGCGCTTCGCCCGTGCACGCTCAGGCCCTGCTGGCCGGCGAACGCCCAGTCGTGCCGCTGCAGCCGGGTCCAGACGGTGGCGATCAGCGCGGCCCCGAGGGCGACCGGTAGGACGATGTCCGGCGCGGTGACGACGGCCGTCCACACCCCGTCGCCGAGCACCTGGGTGAGCAGGCTGACGGCGGCCAGCGTCATCAGCAGCGAACGCACCGACGCCAGGGCCGCCCGGAAGCCGCTCAGGGCGAACTGGGCCGCGCCCTGAGCCATCAGCGCCGGAACGGCCAGCACGGTGAGCGTCTGAACGAACAGCGCGAGCGCCGGATGCAGCGGCAGCGGCAGCAGCAGCCGGGCGCTCAGCAGCGCGGCCGGGGGGCCGAGGAACACCACGGCCCGGAAGGCCGCCTCGCCGGCCAGCGCCGGAAGCGGCGCGTGCCCGGGCAGGGCCGTTCCGGCACGTTGCGCGGCGACGTCGATCTGGGCCTCAAGCCGTTCCCGGCGCCTTCTGAGATGTTCGAGTCCGGTTCGCATGCTGACCGTATTGTGCCGCCTGGAAGCCTGCCGGGAGGCGTGTGGACGTTCCGGCAGGCCTGGGGGCCTTCAGCGGGGCCGCCTGGCACGGCGCGGCGGTCTCCCGGACGGACCGGCATCTTCCGAGGACGTCCGGCGGGACTTGGGGTCCGCTGCTGCGGGCTGGGTCTGAGCCCACGCGGCCTGGTCAGTGTGGACCGTCCGTTCCAGGTCGCCGGGCGCGAGGGTGCTGGCCCGCCGCAGCGGCCCGGTCTCGATGACCAGCCGGTGCCGCTCGTCCGAGTAGGCGGTGACGCGCCGAAGGCCGTCCGGGCTGTTCCAGGCCAGCCCGACGTACCCGTCCGCCCTGGCCTGCCGGGGCAACGGGGCGCCGGGAGGCAGCAGGTCCGGTGGGGTGGCCTGCGCCTTGGTCCTGCGGGGGCCGGTCACGCGGCGGGCGGCGGGCATCGGCGTGGCCGGACTCAGCCGGCGACCGGTACGGGCGCGTCCGTGTACCAGCCGGGGAGGTACGTGTCGATCAGGTTCCAGGGGACGGGGGCGAGTCCGAACGAACTGCCGGCGTCGACCTCGTCGCTGGTGTCTCCCCAGCCGTGCAGCCCGGCGCGGCTGAGCAGCAGGTCGAACATGCCCAGGCCCGTTCCCAGGAGGTCCTGGTCCTCCTGGTTCAATTCCCGCGGCATGCCCGGGCGCACGCCGGAGGTGCGGATGCCCGTGATGTAGACGGGCACGGCGCTGGGGTTGATCACCAGTTCCTCGACGCTCTCCGGCAGGGTCGTGAGCAGGGTGCGCAGCCGGGCGAACAGCGCCAGGGTCTGTTCGGTGAGCGGCACGGCGACGCCGGGCGGCGCGTAGGCCCCGCTGAAGGCGGTCATCACCAGGGTGACGGGCACCCGCTCGCCCGCGCTGTACGGCCAGGTGACGGTCTCGCCGGCGGGGTCGGCGTTCAGCGCCTGGCCGAGGTGGGTGCTCAGGACGTCGAGCGTCGTCTGGTCCAGGTGCCCGTACCTGGTTCTCGCCGTGCTGTGCAGCACCAGGCCGATGTCCATCAGGTTGGTGGGCGGATTGAAGGTCACGTGGTAGGCCGTGATGAGTTCCAGCGGGTCGGGCGTGGCGGCCGTTCCGGCAACAACCGGGCCCTTCGTGGGGGCCGTGTCGGCGCGGTGCTCGGCGAGCAGGGCGGCCAGGCGCTCCCGGGCCTCCTCCTCACTGGGCGGCGTGGCCGGCGTGCGGACGAACGAACGGCTGTACTGGTGTCCGCTGGTCGACCGGAACTCGGCCAGGGCGTCCCAGGTTTTGGTGGGCAGGGTGCTGCTGCTGCTGGTGTCGGTCATGGGTGAGGCCTCCTGACGGTGGCCGCTGGGGCCGCGTTGCGGTTGAGGGTCGGCGGGACGCGGGGCACGTGCCCCGCGTCCCGCCGCGTGGGCCCCCGGCCGTCAGCGGACCGGATGTGCGGGGCCGCCCGAATGGGGCAGTGAAGGCGAACTGCCCGGTCGAGCCGCCCGGTGCTGGGGACCGTGTTCCTCCGTGGCGTTCAGCCGGTAGACGAAGGCCGGCCAGGGCAGCCGGACGCCGCACTCGGGGCTGGACGTCCAGGTGGACGGGGACGGACCGAACGGACGCTGGGCGAATGCTTCCGCCGTAGCCGGGCGGACCACGATCAGGCCGTGCTGCTCGCATTCGTCGAGCTGCGCGTACAGCTGCCGGCTGCGCCAGAACCAGGTCCAGGTGCGTCCGGTGAGGTTCCGGGCGGTCCACAGGTCCTGGATGAACCAGGCGCGGGCGGGGTCCTGACGCATCCGGCCGAGCAGGGCCAGGGCCCCGCTGCTCAGGGCGGCCGGGGGACGGGGAGTGCGGGCGGTCATGGCGCTCAGTCTACCCGTACGTTCGGCGTTTCGGGCCGGTCACTGGGCCGGTCACGGGGCGTCTCCCGGTCCCAGCGGGTGTCCATCACACTGACGCTCATGGCGTCCAGCGGTCTCGGGGTCCAGGCGCTGAGGGCCGGCAGTGCCCGGCGAGCGAGGTGGTAGAAGGCTTCGTCGATTTCGGTGCCGACCGAGCGGACACCCTCGGCGCAGGCGGCCGCGCAGGTGCTGCCGCTGCCCATGAACGGTTCGTACAGCAGGCCCCGGCGTGTCGGCATCAGCATGCGGATCAGCGGCCGGAGCAGCGACTGGGGTTTGATGGTGGGATGGTCGGCCAGGTGGCGTTCCGGCTGCGAGGTCACTTCCGACGGAATGGTGGTGCTGGCGGGCCAGCCGGGAGCGAGCGGCCCGAAGCGTCCGGTGCCGTACTGGCGAAACAGGGCGTCGGTGGACAGCCCGTCGGCCGGTTCGGTGAACAGCAGCCAGGGTTCATACCCGCTGCGCGGACTGGTGGCCACCTCCGGGTACTGCTCCTCGGCCCCTTTCGGGCGGTCGCCGCCGCGCATGGTCCGCACCAGCCGGAGGATCACCCCCCGGTACTCGAGGCCGGCGTCCTCGAGGGCCAGCTGCAGGCGTGAGGCCATCAGCGGGTTGGCGGCCAGCAGCACCGGAGCGCCCGGCACCAGGGTCGGCCGCAGCAGCGTGGCCCAGAGGTGAAAGAACGCCTGGAACTGCCGCTTCTGCTCGGGGGGGGTGGTGGTGAAGCGCGGCATCGGCCGCCGTGCCGAGCCGTTCATGACCGGGGCGTGGCGCCACAGGCCGCCGCTGCCGGTCCGGAGCCGCTCGAGTTGTTCAGGGCTGAAATCGACGCCCGAGAAGGGCGGGTCGCTGATCACCGCGTTGACGCTCCGTTCCGCGCGGGCCCGCAGCCAGTCGAAGGTGCTGAGGTGAAGCATCTCGGTCAGGCCGAGGTCCGGCCGCGGGGAGGTCGCCGCGCTGTTCGGCGACGGCTGTTCAGGGCGTATGGTCTGTTCGGGGCGTGTGGGCTGGCCGAAGAGGGCCGGCTGTTCCTGGGCCGTTCGGGCGTTCATTCGCCCACCGGGGGCGCGTAGACTTCAATGCTGGCCGGTCGGCCGAGCAGCAGGTCGTCGCTGCCCGGGCCGTAGTTGTGCTCGATCACCCAGCCGCGGTAGTCGGTGGGCAGGCCGTCCAGAATCTCCTCGGGCGCACCGTGGCCGATGCCGTGGTGTTCGAGCAGCGCTCCGAGGTCCGCGCGGCTGCGAATCTGGTCGACGCTCAGGTCCTCGGTCAGCCGGTAGGTCCGCACCGGTCCGCCCCGGGCGAAGCGGTGGGCGACGGCGGGGTCCCGGCTGAACCAGGCCGGCAGGTCGATCTCGTCCGCCGGGTACAGGTCGTCCGGGTTCTCGTCTTCGTTCAGGCGTACGCCGTGGTAGAGCAGGGTGCCACTGCTCAGGAGGTACGGCGGAAAGCTGGGGGCGGTCTGCGGGTGCTCAGGGTCTGACATGAAGCCTCCGGGAATGCATCGTCTGAACGGACTGTGGGGGGAAGCGAGTTGGACGGCCGGGCGTGTGGGTGCGTCTCTGCGGCCTGACCCGGCCGTCCCGCGGCGTTGTTCCGACACCTGACTGCCGAAGCCGGGAGCGCCACCGAACGCCATCGTCCCCGCTTCAGAACGCGGGGAGACCGCCGAAGCCGGGGGCGCGGCTGCCGGGCACGTCCGGCAGTCCCAGGACCGCGCGGTAGGTGCGCCCGGCGTGGAGGTACTCTCCGGGCGTGCCGGTCGGCGTGAAGTCGCCGCGGCAGTGCCTGGACAGGCAGTCCTGCACGTCGCCGCTGGTGGTGACGTGGTACAGGTACACGTGCCGGTCGGGGAAGACGGCGTACAGGTAGACCCAGCGCGTGCGGCTGTCCGGGTGCAGGCGCTCCAGAAGATCGGGCAGGGTATGCATCTGCCGGAGGTCTTGCAGCAGCTTCTGGCTGCCCGCGTCGGGCAGGTTGACGGACGTGGGCAGCGGGGTGGAGCGGGTGGCGGCATCGGTCATCATGGTCATGAACTTCAGGGCGACCGGCGGTGTGGGCCCGTCAGGGACTCACCGCCGGGGGGTCAGGGACTCAGGTCCTCCGAGGGTGCCGGTGTCCTGAGCGGCGGCAGGTTTCGGAGCAGCGCCGCGCTCAGGCTGCCGGCGGACAGGCTGAGCGTCACCCCGAAGGCCGGGAGGCTCAGCCACAGGGCCTGCTCGGGCGGCTGTCCGGAGAGCAGCGCCGCGCCGGTGGTGCTGAGAAACGCGGCGGCGGCGGCCAGGGGGTAGAACCGCGTCCACCGGGCGCTGTGCAGGGCGCGGACGGCGGTGGTCAGGTCGGCCGGCAGCAGCGGGCTGCGCCGGGGCGGCGTCAGCAGAAAGCCGAGCGTGACGCCCGCCGCGCTCAGGGCCAGGCCCGAGGCGACGTCGAGAAGGGCGCCCTGCAGCGCCCGCTTCACGCCCGTTTCCAGCAGCCGGGGCAGGTGGCTGACCGGCAGCAGCAGCACCAGCGGGGCGCTCAGACTGAAACTCCAGTCGAGCAGCGTCCGCCAGCGGTTGTTCATCTGTGGCAGCCGCGCCCGCAGGTTCACGAGGAGCGTGACGCGGTCCTGCCACCAGCGGGCGGCCACCCTGTGTGCCCGGTCCTTCACGGCTGCCGACCGGTGTGGAGGTGGTCGAGCAGGTGCTGGAGGTCGTCGGGGTTCAGGGCGGCCAGCGCGTCCTGGGCCGCGTTCTCTTCCCTGACGGTGCGGATCAGCCGTCCGATGCCGGCGGTCTGCCCGTCTTCGTGCCGCGCGTCCTGTTCGGCCGAGAGGCGCGCCCGGTGGGCGAGGCTCCAGGTCAGCACGGCGGCGAGCACCTCGGTGGCCTTCAGCAGCGGTCCCCGGAGCCGGAGGTTCTCCGGCTGCTCCGGCTGGTTCAGCGCGAGTTCCGAGACCAGGTCCGCGAGCGTCCGTTGTCGTTGTGGGGCGGGCGGGGCGGCCGCCAGGTTCACGCTCGACTGGAGGGCCGACCCGTCCGCTTCGCTGCTGAGCACCACCTGGGCGAACCCCAGGGTGTGCGCGGGCAGGGGGCGTTGCCGGAGGGTGGCCTGCGGGAACAGCGTGTGCCAGGCCGGGTGGACCGGGTGCAGCGTGAAGGGCGGCATGCCCACCGGCCCGCCGAGCGGACGGCCGAGGTCACGGGGCAGCGCCAGGGTCCGGTCGATCAACTGCTCGGCGACGGTGTGGAGCAGCCGCGACGCCTGGAACATCCCCAGGTCCACGACCACCAGTTCAGTGCCGCTGCCCGTGGCGAGGCTCAGACCGGTGGTGTAGGCGTAGGACGGACCGACGTCTCTGGACCCGGGAACGGCGTGGACGGTGTACGGCAGGCGGGACGCGGGCGGTCGACTGAAGGTGGGTGCGGGCATACGGGCTCCTGCGCGTGTTCGGATTCAGGGCAGCGGGGCGTGCCCGGTGATCCAGGCGCGCACCTGGGCGGCAGTGAGCACGTGGTCCTGGTCCGGCGCGAGCGGCGCGACGCAGTCCCGGCGAAACCCGGCGGTCAGGGCCAGCACGACCGGGCGAACCAGCCCGCGCGTCATCAGGCGCACCGGCAGCGCGGCGTGCATCTCCTCCTCGAGCGTCCGGAAGGTGCGCAGGTCTTCCGCAGAGCGCTGGAAGAAGGCCGCGTACGCCCGGCTGCTGGCGTCCTCCGGAACGCCCAGCCGCCGGGCCACCTCGCTCCGGGTCCGCGGCGCGGCCGGGTCGAGCGGCAGGTGCAGGGCCAGCACGTTGAGCGCCAGGTCGCTGGGGCCGGAGCCCTGGTAGCCGTACCCGACGCCGGTCGGCGCGCGGTGGATCAGGCGGTCGAACGGCACCGGGAGAAAGGTCTCCGGGTCCTGCAACACGGCCCGCTGGACCATGTGAAGGGCAGGGTCGGCGCTCGGACGGGCGGCCAGCAGCAGCACGTCCGGGGCACTGAGGTTGATGTTCAGGGTCTGGGTCATTTCGGCTTCTCCTGGCGCGGGACGTGTCTGTATTGTGCCGTCTCCCGGCAAGACCGGCACGTCGGGACGGGTGGGGGTGCAGGACAGGACCTGGCGCGGTCAGGTCCGGCAGTCCAGGTCGGGCGGGGCCCGGAAGGTCAGCTTCCGGGTGAGTCCCTGCGCCCGGTCGAACGCCGAACGCCGGGCGGGCGTGTCGAAGGTCGCCCTGTTCAGGGCGGTGATCAGGTCGCCTTCCGGGGCGGGCGCGGGATACCGCAGCAGGCACTGCACGGCGTCCGCTCCCTGTTGCAGGGCGCGGCGGGCCCGGAGCGTCCCGGTGAGTGCCGGCAGCGTGGCGCTCGCTTCTGCGAGCGCCTCCATCGCTTCGGCCAGGTGCCGCGCGGCCAGGGCGTGTTCCGGGCCCCCCTGGGCGCTGCTGCGGACCAGCGCGGCGGCGGCGGGCCGCAGCGACACCTCCGGGTCCTGCTGCTGGTGTTTGAGCAGCGCGTTGCCGAGCATGTGGCTGGTGTCGAGCACCAGGCCGCCACCGAGCAGCAGGACGGCGATGAGCAGCAGCGCCGGTCGTCTTTCGGCCGAGAATCTGGACATGCGTTCAGTCTGCCACGCGCCGGGAGGGAGGCGAATGGGGGGGGGAGGCCCGGGTATGACCGTTCAGGGCCCGGCGGTCCGCTCCGGGTGGCGCGGCAGCAGCGACGCGGCCTGTGCCTCCTGGCGCTGCTGTCGCCTCAACGCCTGCAGGGTGAGGCGGCACCGGCGGGCCTGCCACCAGGGGTCCAGGGCGCTGAGGCGCTGTCCGGCCTGCTGGTAGTCTTCCCAGTGCTCGAGGTCCGCCGGGGCCGGGGCCGGACGCTCTTCCATGCCGGCGGGCGAGGGTTCAGGTCCTGCGGGGGTTGGAGCGAAGGCCGTGAGGTCGTCACCGGACCGGGCCTCGTCCCTGTCAACGGCGTCCGGTCCCGGGTGCAGGAGCGTTCGGCGCAGCGCGTCCAGGTCTCGCAGGGCGCCTCTCACCTCGTCCCGCGCCGGGGCGGGAATCGGTGGAAGGGGACTCAGGGCCGCCAGGACAGCGTCCGGAACCGCCGGGTTCAGCAGCCCTGGGGCCAGCAGGTACAGCGGCCCGGCCTCGCGGTCTTCCCACAGCAGGTCGCCCCAGGCGAGGTCGATGTGCGCCGGGGTCCGGCTGAGTTCGTAGGGCAGCGCGGCCAGCAGCGTGAGCGGCGGCGTGGTGTGGCGGGCCACGGCGGCGAAGCAGACGCCGCGCTGCTGGGCACTGGGGGGTGCCGAAGGCTGGGGCGGCGTGACCACCTGGTCGGTGATGGTCAGGCCCGAGGCGATCAGGGCGGCCACCGGACCCGGCGCGGTGATCCGGCGTGGAAGGTCGGGTCTGGCCTGTTCGAGCAGCAGCAGGGTGAGCACCTCCTCCCAGCCCTGACGTGGGTGAAGACGAACTCGGTGAGGCAAGGTCAACATCATGGCATGTCAGGGCAGGTGGCAGGGCGCGGGCTGACGCCCGCACCCTGTCCCGTGGTGTGCTGGTTCCTGCTGTGGGCGTGGGGTGGCCGCCCGCGCTACTCTGGACCGGTGACCGACAGACTCGAGCGTCAGGATGACCGGGGCGGCGCGGCGCCGCTTGTGCACCAGGTGCGGCCGACTCCGGTGCGGCCGATCCCAGTGCGTGCGGCGCGGCCGTCGCGCTGGCTGGTGCTGCTGGCGAGCGTGCTGGCCGCCGCGAACCTCACCCTGCTCGCGCCGTCGGCGTCCGAGTGGGTGCGCCGCGCCGCGCCCGGCGTGCGGGACCTGTTTCGCCCCGCCGAGGTGCAGGAGGCGTCCGGCGGTCAAGTCAAGGCGACGCCGGCGCAGGTGGCTGCGGACGAACGTGCCGAGGCGGTCCTGGCGGCCCTGACGAACCTTCAGTTTCACTGGCGCGTGACGTACGGCGCGTACACCCCGAACCTCGCGCACCTGCTGGGCGCAGACGACCGGCGCCCGGCGAGTCGTCCGGACGTGTCGGACCTGGTGGTCCACATCTACTCGGCCGGGACGGTGTCGTTCTGCATGGGCGTCTCGGCCCCGGCCGGAACCGGCACGCTGTTCTTCGCCACGCCGAGCGGCGGCGTCGGCACGGTGGCCTGCGCCGGGGCGCGCCGGGTGTTCTGAAGGGCCGGAAAGGACCAGCAGGCCCCTGCCCGCTGGTCGTTCCATGCGCTTACGCGCCGGTCAGTGCGAATCCCGGCGCTTGCGCAGCAGGCCGCTCAGGAACGCGCCGGGACGGGACCGCCCGGTGCCGTCCGTTCCGTCCCGGTCGTCCAGGTCGTCGTCGTCGTCCCCCTCGTTCGCGCTCGGCCGGGTGTGCTGTTCGGCCAGCCGCGCGGCGCGTTTCTGGTCGGCCAGCATGTCGGCCGTCATTCTCGGCTGGTCGGTGCGGATCGGGGCGCCGCCGCGGCCGAGCAGCACCGGTGCCGGCGGCGTGGGCGGGGCCAGCACCGGCTCGGCCGGCGAGGGGCTCACCGGCGTGCCGACTGGAGCGGACAGGTCCGCGGTCCGGGACGGGGCGCTGCCGGCGTGTCCCGCTGGCGTCACGCTCAGGTCCTCACCGGGCAGTTCGTCGTCCCATTCGTAGATGATCTGCCCGGGGGCGGGCAGCAGCAGTCCCCCGGCGTCGGGTTCGGCGGGTTCGGTATTCGGTGCCAGCCACGGGTCCTGCGGGCCCTGCACGGTCACGGGGCGTGCCTGGTTGATCCAGTCGGAGAGCTGTCCCATCACCGGGCCGTGGTCGCGCAGCGGGCGCATCATCAGCGTCAGTCCGGCCGGCAGGTCCAGCAGTTCGGCGAGGGCCGCCTGCCCCCCGAGGCGGTCGGTGACCGCCCGGAAGACGCTGTCGCGCTGGACTTCCAGGCGGCCGAGGCGCTGGCCTTTGAGCGTCACGTCGATGCTCAGGGCCGCGCCGCTGAGCTGCAGCAGCGCGAGCAGTTCACCCACCCGGGCGCTGCCGGGGCGCACGCCGTAGTTCATCGCGCCGCACATCAGGTCCACCGTGGCCGCCCACGCCGTGCGCTCGTCCTCGGTGGCGCTCAGGCCCTGCAGGTACAGCGCTTTGCGCACCGCCTGGGCGTACCGTTCGAGCGTGGCAGGTTCGGTGGTCCAGGCGGGTTTGCGCCGGCCGAGGTCGCCGAGGGTGGCGAACAGTTCCGGACTCTCGCCGCCGCCGAGCAGCCGCACCGCGCGTTCGAGCATTTCCGTCACCGAGGTCTCCACCTCGGCCAGCGGGCGACGAAACTGGGGCGGGACCGGGTCCTGCTGCAACTGGGTGAGGACCTCGCGGGCCAGGGAGGCGCGGTGGGCGGCGTCACAGCCGGTCCAGGCGGCCACCAGGCTGCCCTGTTCGGTCGATGTGAGAAAGCGGGGAGGTTCAGACACGTGGGCTCCTGGGAACGTCGACGCCGGACAGGGTTCGGTGCTGCTCCTCTGCCACGCGTGGCGGACGTGCCTCTCAGTCTGCGCGGGCGAGGCCGCCCTGTCCAGAGCCCTGGTTGGGCGGGGTCGCTTCCGGGCCCGACCGGGTCAGGGCGCGTCCGGTGAGGACGCGCCGTCCTGGGGGCCCTGCTGCTCGGTGCGGGCAAGGTCCGTCTGAGCAAGTTCCGTCTGGGCCGCGCCGGTCCAGTGCGGCGGAAGGGCGGCCAGAAGCTCTCTGGCCTGCACGTAGCTCCAGTGCCAGGTCTGCGCCGGGTAGCCCAGGTCTCTCAGCGCCTCGGCCTGCTCGCTCGTCGCCGGGTGGAGGCGGATCAAGGCGGCCGCCTGCGGTTTGCTGAGGTGCGGCGACAGGTCGTAGCCGAACGAGGTCAGCCAGGCCACCTGTTTCGGCGTGGCCTGTTCGTTGTCCATCGGATAGATGGGCGGCGCGGCCGGGACGCTCAGCCGGGCGTCTTCTGCGGCGCCCTCGTCGCTCCAGGCCAGGTCGTCGGCCGAGCGTTCCGCGTAGACTGCGCCGGTCAGGGCGTCCGGCGTGTCCTGCTGGTCGCCGGGCTGGTCGTGGGCGGGCGTGTGGACGGCTGAAGGCGCACGCCGCCCAGGGCGGGTGGACGCGGCCTCTGGGCGGCGTTTGCTGCGGTCCGGTGCGGTCAGGCCCGGCGCGACGGTCTTCGGTCCGGCGAGCAGTCGGCTGAGCAGGACCGCGCCCGGGACCTTCAGCCGCGCCTCGGTCAGCAGGGCCCCGAGATGCGTCGCCGCGCCGCGCGAGAGCACGGTGCTGATCAGCGCGACTTCACCGTGCCGCAGGAATGCCCGTTGCAGCGATTTCGACGGATGGCGGTCGGCCCTGAGAGCGTCCAGGTGCAGGTGCATCTGGGTGTTCAGGTCCGCCGTGGCGTCCAGGTACTGCCGACCGCCGAGTGCGAGCAGCAGCACGCCGCCGGGGTGGCGAAACGGCCGACCCCGCGGTTTCGGCACGCGCGACGGGCGCTGCTGGAGGACGTACGGCGTCACGCCAGGCAGCGCGGCCCCAGGAGCACTGGGGTCGGCCGGCAGACTGCTCGCCGGGGGCGAGGGCCGCTGCCGGCGTTTCGTGCCGGCCCTCGCCGTGCCCGGCTGCTGGTCGCCTGAGCCTGGCAGCGAGACGCGGCGGCGAATCGGCGGGGACGCCGGGGCTGCTGACAGCTGAACGTCATCCACCTGAAGATCGGTGGCCGGTTCGCTGGCCGGTGCTTTGTCCTGGGCGCGGTTCAAAACAACCTCTGGACCTGACGGGCGGCCTCGGGACTCGGGACCGCAGGTTTGCGCGTCACCCTGGCCGGCAGCACCGGGTAGGGCCGCTGCACTTCCCGCAGCAGGCTGCCGTCCAGGGTCAGCCCACCTTTCGTGAAACTGAACTGCTTCTGGAGGAACGGGTACGGCAGGCGGACCGAGCAGATGGGCATCGCTTCTCCGGTGCGGGTGATCTGCACCAGCCGCGCCTCGCCTTCGGTGCGGCTGTGGTACTGCCAGTCGAGGCCCAGGCTGACCTGTGGCCCTGGGTGCTGACCGGCCGGCGGGCGGTACGGCACCCACGCGTCGTGCCTCAGGGCGCGCGGGCCCTGCGCGGAGAGCAGGAAGCCGGGTTCGTGCGGGTCCACCATCACGCCCGGCTGCGCCTCGCCCAGCCAGTAGGTGTCCGGGGTTCCCGGCAGCGGCGGCGTGATCTGCCCCTGGGCGGCCGCCTGCTCGAGCAGGCGCCAGGCCTCGTGGTTGTACCCGGGGCCTGGCGTGAACTGCACGTCCAGGCGGGTGCGCAGCAGCGCGATCACGTCCCGCAGGCCGTCGGTTTCACTGCGCTCGGTCGGTGCGCCGGTCAGCAGCAGCACGCGCCGACCGGGCGTGATGCGCCGCAGCGCCTCGATGATCGCGTGGTGCCGGGCGCGCTCCAGGGTGGAACGCGGCAGGACGCCGCGCCACTGCAGGGCCGTGCGGCCTTCCCCGGTGGATTTGGGCCCTTCGATGCGAATCGCCCAGGCGGCGGGCGCGTACTGTCCTTCCTGCGGGTCCGGCACGCCGGGCGTCCAGAGGGCCGAGCCGATGGTCACCTGGACCAGGTCCAGCGGCACGGCCGGAGACGGGGCGATCACGGGAGCAGCGGGCGTGGCCTGAACGGCGCGGTCCAGCACGGCAACGGCCGGTTCGGCGGTGTTGCGGCGCGTCCGCCTCTGCGGGCGGGCGGTGGATTCCGGCATGTCCTGGTCCGGGCCGTTCATACTCCTCCTGTCGGGGCTGTTTCTGCCGATCTTCACCTGTGAGGGTCCGTGGTCTCTTCAGCGCGGCTGAAGGTTGTTGTCCCGTGACGCACTCTGAACCTTTCTCCTTCCCATCATAGACAGACGGCGTTTCTTCGTCTGTTCGGCTGATCTTAACACGCGCGCTGCGCCGCTGCACGTGGGCGCTGCATGACGCGCGGTCACAGACACGACAACGCCGGCAATGATCAACGGCCCGACCGCAGGTTAAGACGCGGCGTCTGTTGTCGTCGTGGGAGCCTCTTCCGGTGTGGACGGGCCCTCGGTGTCCTCGTTCTCCAGTGCCTGGGCCGCTCTGGCGTTCAGGTGGCGAATCAGCGTGTGAAGCAGCATGCCGCTGAACACCGAACCGCTCAGCAACAGAATCAGCGGCAGTCCCCGCAGCAGGTCGAGCGGCGAAACGAGGCTGAACGTTCCGCCCGTCGCGAGGGTACCCACACCGGCCGTGGCGACGGTGAGCACCACGGCGAGCGTCAACAGCAGGGGCAGTGTCAGCGTCCACCATTCCCGGCGCAGGCGTTCGAGCACATGAATGTCGGCCTGTTCGTCCTGACCGGTCAGCAGGCCGAGCTGAGCGGCCAGCAGGCCGAAGACGCCGAACGGCAGCGAGACCAGGAGTCCGGCGGGCACGACCGTCGCCAGCGCCCTGATCAGGTCCGTGGCGGGGCCGGTGGGGTGCCCGGCGAGGTTCAGCAGCAACCAGGCAGGTGCCAGCACCGCGCCGTTCAGGCTGCTGAGCAGCACCCAGCGGATCAGGCCGGGCGTCTCCCGGTTCTGGACCTGTACGCTGGTCCTGAACGCCCTCCAGGTCCACTTCCGGTTCTGCGGGCGCTTCACGCGCCGGCCCCCGGACGCCGGGGCTGTCCGTAGCGGGCCAGCACCGCGCGGCGGCGGTTGAGATAGTCGGTCGTTCCTCCGGTCAGGCACCGGATCAGCAGGTCCTGGTGCTGCGGAACCGAGAACAGGTGCGTGGCGGTGCAGCGCCCGGTCAACTCGGCGCGGCGTTCGAGGCGGACCTGGGTGTCGCTCAGCCAGATGAGCGCGAACCGGACGTATCCGGTTCGCGCGTTGGCGTCGGCGAGGGCCTGCTCAGCGGCGGCCCTGGTGCTCTCTGCGGCGCCTTCTGCGGGCGGCGTCTCAGGGAACGTCGGGGGCACGGTCCTGGTGGTGGGGGCGCGAACGGTGGGAGCCATGTTGCTCAGTCTGCCACCTTTCGCCCCTTCCTGCGGACCCTCACCTTCTGGTTCACCCGGAGGTGCACCGGACGCTGCCCCGCTCAGGTGTTCGAGCTGACCCGTGCCCGCAGGCCGTACAGGCTGATGGCGACGCCGCCGCCCAGGTGGCGTGCGCCGGGAAGGCGGCTGTAGATGACCTGGCTGAGACACAGCTGCCGGATGGTGCCGGCCACGAAGTTCGCTAGGTCGTCTTCGCGGGGGTCTTGCAGGGCGATGATCTGCCCGCCCTGCAGCCGCGACAGGACGTGCGCGTACAGCGCCGCGCCGGGGCGGGGAGTGTCGTCCGGGTCGGCCTGAACGGCCGACTCCATGTCCTCCGGGAGGCGGGTGGTGTCCAGCAGCGCGACCAGTTCGGCGAAGGTGCGTTGTCCTTCGTACTTCAGATGGACGAAGGGGTCGGCCGAAGCGGTGATGGCGGGAGCGCCTGGGACCGTCGTCTGAGCAGAGAGTGTCATGACCTTCAGGGCCGTCCGGGGTGGGGGAGCGCCTGCTTCCCCATCCCGGCGTTCAGTGGGCCGCCCCGGGCGTGGCTTGTCCCAGGGTGCCCGCCGTCTCTGTGTGCCGGACCCTGTAGAGTGTGGGACATGACCTGGACGGTGCTTGACCTGTTTTCCGGAGCAGGCGGGCTCAGCACGGGGTTCCTGGCGGCCGGATTTCTCCTGCGCGGCGGGCTGGAACTCAACCCCGCCGCGGCGGCGACGCTCGTGCACAACCTGCATCCGCTGCACCCGGAGCGTGGACAGAACGGCGACATCACCCGGCTGACCCCGGCGGATCTGGCGGCGCGGCTGCACCTGGGCACGGTGTCCGGCGCGGTCGACGTGATCATCGGCGGTCCGCCCTGTCAGGCCTACGCGCGGCTGGGACGTTCGAAACTGCGCCAGATCGCTGCACACCCGGACGCGTTCCTGCACGACCACCGCGCCAACCTGTTCGAGGCGTACCTGGCCTACGTCTCGGCCTTCCGGCCGCGCGCCCTGCTGATGGAGAATGTGCCGGACATCCTGAACCAGCGCGGCGTGAACGTCGCCGAGACGATCGCCGAAGCGCTCGAGGCCAGCGGATATACCGTGGCCTACACGCTGCTGAACGCGTCGTTCTACGGCGTGCCGCAGATGCGTGAACGGATGTTTCTGATGGCGTACCGCAGCGACCTGGGGCTGAAGGTCGAATTTCCCGCGCCGAGCCACTGGACGCCGCTGCCGTCCGGGTACCAGTCGCTCCGCCAGGTGGCGCTGCATTCCCTGAAAGGCCGGGGCGGTGACCTGTTTGCGGACCTGCCGGGAGGGCGTCACCGGTACGTGCCGGCCCCGGCGGGCGGCCGTCACCTGACGCCCGCCGTGACGGTTGCGGACGCCCTCGGGGACCTGCCGCCGCTCAGGCCGAACCGGAGCGGCACCGAGAGCGTGGGCGAGGCCCGCCGGGCGCAGCGCCTGGGCGGACCGGCGCAGCCGTACCGGGCGGACACCGAGCCTTCGGTGTACGCCCGGGTGATGCGCGACTGGCCGGGCCTCGCCCCTGTGGACGGCGTGCTCGACCACGTCACGCGCCGCAGTCCGAGAGACCACCCGCTGTTCGCCCGGATGCGCCCGGGAGACCAGTACCCGCAGGCGGTCGCCCACGCGGAACGGCTGTTCGCCGAGCGGCTGAAGGAACGGTCGGCGAGAGGCGACGCTCTGACACCGGACAGCGACGAATGGAACGCCCTGCGTGCCGCGACGGTGCCGCCGTACGACCCCACGACGTTCGAGAACCGTTGGCGCAAGATGGAACCGGACCGGCCGGCCCGCACCCTGACCGCGCACCTCGGACACGACACGAACACGCACATTCATCCGGACAGCGCCCAGGCGCGGACCATCAGCGTGCGCGAGGCCGCGCGGCTGCAGTCGTTCCCGGACGCCTTCGCCTTTCAGGGCAGCATGTCCGCGGCGTTCCGGCAGATCGGCAACGCCGTGCCGCCGCTGCTCGCCCTGGCTGTAGCGAGACGGATGCGGGAGACGCTGGAGAGGGGGGCGGGCACGAACTGATGGTCCCCACGGAGATGGGAGGATCTGTGCAGGACAGGCAACGGTCACCTGGGGGATGCCCACCTGCGTGGGCGCACGTCCGAAGGAACAAGAGAAGCATGCAGAACGGGCGATCCCCACGGGAGTGGGAGACAGACTCTCGCCCTGTCATTGAAGAATCGATCTCTGGTTCATTCCCACGGGCGTGGGAGAAGGCTAAAAACCATACGTCAAGCAAAGCCGTATGGTGGTTCATCCCCAAGGACGTGGGAGGCGTGCCGAGAATACCAGCTTGACACTCCCACGGCTAAAGACCGTGGGATTCTTGGTTCAACGATTCGACTTGCGCTGGTGTCGCGTACGACGACAGCGTAGCGGCCGAATCTCCCCAAGCGTAACTTCCCGCATGCCCTGCGGTACTGAGCGTTTCCAATCCTCGTTGCAGGATGTTGTTCGCCGCGTTTTCATCACGGTCAGCAACGTACCCGCACTTTGGGCATCTGTGCGTCCGGGTCGACAGCGCCTTGTGGACGTTCTGCCCACACTGGCTGCAGATCACGGACGTGAACTGCGGTGGCACCGCCATCACGACCCTTCCGTAGATCTTCGCGTATGACTCCAGCAGCACCCGGAACGCGTACCAACTGGCGTCCGAAATGCTTTTGGCGAGATGGTGGTTCCTGACCATGTTGCGGATATGAAGCTCTTCGTAGGCGACCAGGTCGTGTGACCGGACGACGCACCGCGCCAGTTTCGTGGCGTGGTCTTTACGTTGCCTGCTGACCTTCAGATGCTTCCTGGCAAGACGCTTCTTGGCTTTCAGATAGTTCCTGCTGGCCGGCTGTCCCCTGACTGGTTTCTTCTTCGACACGCGTCGCTGAAGCCTTTTCAGTGCAGGTTCGGCGTTCTGCAGAAACCGGGGGTTATCTTCTTTATGCCCGGTGCTGTCCGTGTAGAACGATGTCAGACCGACGTCCAGTCCGACCGTCTTCCCAGTCGCCGCAAGTGACTCACGGCGATCAACGTCGAGGCAGAATTGAACGTAGTACCCGTCGGCTTTCCTGACCAGCCGCACACGTTTGAACTGCGTGATCTGGTAATGGGAAAGGTCACGACTTCCTTTGAGCTTCAGCGTTCCGATGCCGCAGCCGTCGGTGAACTTGATGCTCTTCCGGTCTTCGCTGAGCTTCCAGCCGGAGGTCTTGTATTCGACGCTGCGGACGTTCTTCTTGAACTTCGGATACCCCTTCTTGCCCTTGGCTTTCTTCTTGCAGGCGTCGTAGAAGCGGGCGATGGCACTCCAGGCCCGTTCGGATGCCGACTGCCGGGCCATGGAGTTGAGGTGGTCGGCGAACGGGTATTCCGCAGCCAGGGTCTTGCAGAGATTGTTGAGGTCGTACTTGCCCACGCCTTTGTGGTCCATCCAGTGGCGCAGGGCTTTGTTGCGGATGAACTGGGTCACCTTGATCGCTTCGTCCACCGCTGCGAATTGCACCGGTGAGCCGTACGCGCGGTACTCGAATACGATCATACTGATATTATGCTGGTGAGGCTCGCATAATACAAGTCGCGAAGCATTCGGTTCAGTTTCACGCTTCAGCTTCGCCACCTTTCAGGTGGCCTGGGTTCTGCATCCCACGGTTAAAACCGTGGGTTTTCCACCCAGACCCTTTTCTATAAACGGGATGACGTCCGGTTCATCCCCATGGTCGTGGGAGGAGTGGTGCGCGTCGTTCTGTGCTCGAGCCTACCACGGGCGATCCCCACGGGCGTGGGCGGGGTCAGTGCGTCCTAAAGAGGTACCAACGTTTGCTATCGGCTCATCCCCACGGGTGTGGGCGGAACTTCAGAGGAGTCGATCAACACGTTTTTCATAGCGGTTCATTCCCACGGGTGTGGGAGGAACCTGGGGTATTGGAGACGCTACAGCCGGGGCCACGGTTCATCCCCACGGGCGTGGGCAGACCTGTTCGGCTCCGTAGTGGTCGGTCTGTGTGGTTGATCCCCACGGGCGTGGGTGAGGGCGAATGCGGTGCCTGCCGTCGCCGCAAGCACGTCGGTTGATTCCCACGGGTGTGGGAGAGGCACGGGGTGGGTTGGCCCGCGAACCGTCAGCAACGGTTCATTCCCACGGGTATGGGAGGAGTCAGCCTGGCCGCCGTTCCACCGAGGCGAGATGCGGTTCATTCCCACGGGTGTGGGAGGAGTCAGCCTAGCCGCCGTTCCGCCGAGGCGAGATGCGGTTCATTCCCACGGGTGTGGGAGGAACTGCATGTTGTCCATGATGGCCGCCGCACCGTGCGGTTCATCCCCACCAGTGTGGGAGGAGCGCAATGATGAGCGATATTGACGGTCCAAGTGGCGGTTTATCCCCACGGGTGTGGGAGGAGCGGTATGACAACCACGGACAAAATCACCCTGAGCGGTTCATTCTCACGGGTGTGGGAGGAATTCCACGGTTGCATCGATAATGTTTTCCACATGTGGTTCATCCCCACGGGTGTGGGAGGAACAGATACTCTGCCACGCCGACTATGACAGCCGCCGGTTCATCCCCACGGGTGTGTGAGGAACACTTCAGAAACACGGCGTACATCTGGTCTTGAAGAAGTTGAAGTCTGTTTGAACTGTCATGCGCCGCGTCGCATTCGGACCTGATGTGTTCAGCAATCAATTCTGCTGGTCGAGGGCCGTTCAGAAGGTGGTTTTCTCGTGATTGGTTGTGCTGCGTCAGACTTTTCTCATTGCCGCTGGCTGGTCGCCACGGGCGTGGGAGAAGCATGCTGCGAACCCCGTGCTCGCCGGTTCATCCCCACAAGCGTGGGAGGAGTGCAATGATGAGCGATATTGACGGTCCAAGCGGCGGTTTATCCCCACGGGTGTGGGAGAACCATCCACCAGCAGCATCGCACCCACATAACGGCCGGTTCATTCCCACGAGTGTGGGAGGAGCAAGATGTTTGAAATCACCCGCCCGGTGCTAAACGGTTCATCCCCATGCGCCTGGGAGAAGCATGCTGCGAACCCCGTGCTCGCCGGTTCATCCCCACAAGCGTGGGAGGAGCATTTTTCGTCTTCCGATGTCCCCCATGTTCGGTTCATCCCCACGGGCGTGGGAGGACCGCCTTGCGGGGCGGAGTCGGCACCATCGGTTGATTCCCACAGGTGTGGGAGAAGCCGGGCGAGTGCTGAGACATTGGACGATTCTCACGGGTGTGGGTGTGACACGACGTCTGCCGGACGGCCCTGAACGAATTTCGGGCCCTCCCCACAGGTGTGGGCGTGCCGGAGCGTTGAGGGCAGCGCACGGTTCTTGACGGGGTATTCCTACCGGCGTGGATGCAGTGCAATTTTCATGTGACTCGTCGTTCTGAAGCGTGACCCGCTGAGGATAGCAGTTCAGGGGCAGGCGGGTTTGCCTGGATTAACCGGTTCTGCTGATGGGCAGCACGCCCTGCTGGAACGCGGAGAGCAGGTGCCCCGGCGTGGTCCAGGGCAGGACGGTCCGCACGCCCGGCTGATGTCCGCAGGCCAGGGGCCAGAAGGCCGTTTCCCAGGACCAGCGGAAGTCGTCGCCGAGCGAGTTGCCGCAGCGCACCGTGGCGGGCACGCCCCACAGGCTGAGGTTGACGAAGCAGGCGTAGGCGCTCGTCTGGTTGAGGTCCTGGGCGAGCCAGCGCGCGTGCAGGGTCGAGCCGGTCTCGCGTTTCAGCACTTCGGTGGCGGCGAGGACCATGCCGCCGGTGCCGCAGCAGGGTTCCGAGCAGTCGAGCGGCCGGTCTTCCGGGACGATGCCGGGTCCGGCGAAGTTCAGTTCGGCCATCATCCTGCAGAGGCTCGGCGGCGTGAAGAACTCGCCGCCGAGTTTCTTGCTGCCCTGGCTGGTGAGCGCCATGTACAGCGGGCCGAGCAGGTCCTGGTACGGCCGGGTGTTCATGGCCACGATCAGTTCCCCAAACGCCTGCATGATCAGGTCCAGGTCGGTGCGGTTCACGCCCCGGATGGCCGCGTGGTAGGTCTCTTCCTGCTGCTCGCCGGTCAGGGCGCAGGCGGCGGTGGTCACCATGATCCGGTAGGCTTCGCTCGCCCGCAGGGTGGCGGTGCGCTGTAGGGCCTGCGCGTAGGGCGTCTTCAGGGCGTCCTGGATGATGTGGTTTCCGGCTGTCTTCATACCCGCTCAGGGTGCAGGGGCGGGCAGGGGTGTCCCTGCCCGTACCCTGGCCGGAAGAAGCAGGGGTCCGGGGGCGTCTGCACCCGCATCCGGGAATGCCGATCACCCCCTGTTTTTCCCTTCCCAGACGGCGAAAATGGTAAAATTCAGGTATGACTGACATGCCTCGTTCCGCCCTTCCTGCCGGGTTCGTTCCGGTGCTGACGTCCCGCTTTCCGCTCGACCGGACGCTGATCCCGTACGTCGAACGGCTGTGCGGCGCGGCGCTGATCAGTGCGCCGGAACTCACCGGCTGGGGCGGGCGGCCATTTCCGGCGGTGCCGCTGCTGCTCGACAGCGGCGGGTATCAGGCGCTGTCACCGGCGGTGCGCGTGACCGAGGCGGGCGGCCTCGGGGGGCTGCTGCTGGCCGACGGGCGCACCCTGACGCCGCAGGCGGTCTGGGACGCGCAGCACGCGGTGCTGGACCGTCACGCGCCAGGCGGGGTGGTGTTCACGCTGGACTTCCCCTGCCGCGCCGACCTGGACGATGCCGAGCGGGCGCGTCTGGCACGCCTGGGCCGGGCGAACGCCGAGTGGGCCCTCGCCCAGCCGCGCCGGTTCCCGGTGTTCGTCTGTCTGCAGCCGGGCCAGGACGCCGGACCCTACCTGAAGGGTGCCCCGGACGGCGTGGCGCTGGGCGGACTCGCGCCGTTCTCGGGCAACCACGCGCTGCTGGAGCGCGAGGTGTCGCGCGTCCGGGCGCAGTTGCCGCCCGGCATGCCGCTGCACGTGTTCGGCATCGGAGCGCCGGAGAGTCTGCGCGTGGTGATGCGGGCCGGAGCGACCAGTGCCGACAGCAGTCGCCCGCAGCGGATGGCGGCCAGTGGTGTTCGCCCGGAGGGCGGCGCGGTGCTGACGGACGTGGCCTTTTACGAGCGGCTGCACCTGGCCGTGTCGCACCTGATGGTGTCGCTCAGGGCTGCGGGGGAGGAACGTCCTCGTCCCAGCCTGGGCAGTGTGCTGCTGACGGCACCGACCGGCAGCGGCAAGACGTATCAGGCGCTCGGGGTGTGCCGTGAGGTGCTGGAAGCCGGTCAGGGCGCGAAGGTGCTGGTGCTGGTGCCGTTCCGGGCGCTGGCCGCGCAGGTGGCCGACGAATGGCAGTCGGCGCTGCCCGGCGAGGTGGTTGCCCACTACACCTCGGACACCCGGACGAAGGTCCGCTATGACCGGGCGTCGGTGATCATCATGACGCCCGAACGCCTCGAGATGCTGCTGCGCCGCTGGTCCCGCCACCATTCCTGGCTGGCGCGGCTGGCGCTGGTGGTGTGCGATGAGGTGCACCTGATGGCCGACGGGTCCAGGGGCAGTCGCCTCGACGGGGCCCTGACCCGCCTGCGGGCCCTCGCGCCGCTTGCCGCAGTGATGGCCATGAGCGCCACGGTCGGTGATCCGCAGACGCTGGCCGACTGGCTGGGGGCCGAGCACCGCCAGGGGGGGCCGCGTCCGGTGCCGCTCCACTGGCACGTGCGCCGGGTGCGGCGGCAGACGAAGGGACGCGGGTCGGTGGCGGCGAGCAAGTGGCCGCTGCTGCTGGAGGCGGTCAGGCAGTTTCCGGACGCCGTGACGCTGGTGTTCGTGAATTCCCGCCGGCGGGCCGAGGAACTGGCCTTGAAGCTGTGCGCCGAGGGACTGGCGGCCGCGGCGTTCCACAGTGGCCTTCCGCCGGCGGTGCGGGCCGAGGCGACCGGGCGACTGCAGTCGGGCGACCTGCGGGTGCTGATCGCCACTTCGGGGGTGGAGTGCGGCGTGAACTTCCCGGTCGAGCACGTGATCGTCCACGACCTGACGCTCTACCGCACCGGCGGCGGGGTGCCGCTCGACGCGGTGAATGTCTGGCAGCGGGCCGGGCGCGCGGGCCGGGCGCGCGGCGGGCCGGACGGTCAGGTGACCCTGATCGCCTCGGCGAGAGAGGCGACGGACGCCTACCTCGGCGGGGTGTTCGCGCCGCTGCGCAGCCCGCTCGCCTCGGAGGTGGCCACCGAGGACTTCCTGCTCGGCAGCGTCGACGCGGGCATGGCGCGCACCCGGGCGCAGGCGCTGCGGCTGTTCGCCCGGACGTTTGCGGCCCACGCGGCGGGGGAGACGGCCGTGACGGCGGCCACGTCCGCGCTGGACGACCTGATTCGTCTCGGCGGGGTGGCCGAGGTGCAGGACGCGCGGGGGCGGGCGTCCCTGGAGGTGACGGCGCTCGGGCGGGTGGCCTCCGCGCACCTGCTGCCGGTCGCGGCGGTGCGCCGCGCGGACCTGCTCGACCCGGACCCGTCGGTGTTCGACGTGACGCTGCACCTGGTCTCCTCGGTGCTGTACGGCGAGACCCTGAACCCCAGGGACGACCTGGACGGCGCGGCCCTCCTCGAGGCGCTGCTGCAGGAGACGCCGTCGGCCAGGCTCGACGCCGGGGAGCGGTACAGTGCCGGCGTGCTGTTCACGGCCGCCGTGCTGTATGCCGCCTGCCTGCACGGCGACGCCGAGGCGGCCGCCTCGTTCGGGGTGTACGCGCCGGACGTGACCGCGCTGCGGGCGTCCGCCGCGCGGGTGCTGTCGGCCTGGAGCGCCTGGCGGAGCGACCACGTGCGCCTGCAGCTGGTGTGGACGATGTGTGCCGCTGGCGTCGATCTGTGCGCGGCGACGCTGGTGCGGGTGCCCGGCATCGGGCCGGTGCTTGCCCGCACGCTGTCGCGGCACGGGGTGGAAGACCTCGAGGCGCTCGCCGGAGCGCTGCCGGGCGACCTTGCGGGCGTTCCCGGCCTGCGACCTGCGCGGGCCGGGGTGCTGATCACTGAGGCGGAGCGGCTGGTCAAGACGCTCGGCGAGGACCTGACCCGTGAACGTCCGGCCTTGCGGCGCGGTGACTGGGTGCTCGACTGGCGCGGCGGCATCGACCCGGTGCGGCTGACGCGCGCCGTTTCGCTGCGGGTCGTTCCGGAGGCGGGCGCGTTCCGGGTGTCGGGAGGTGAACGTCCCCATCAGGTCAGCGGTTCGGTTTCTTCCGGCTGGACCTGCGACTGCGAGGACCACGTCCGCCACCGGCGCTGCAAGCATGTCCTGGCGACCGAACTGCACCTCGGGGTGCCGGAGGTACGGCACGACGCGGACCTGCTGTCGGTCAGTGCCCTGGGGCCTGCCGCCTGACCGATTCGTTCAGGGCGGCCGCCCTGGCACTGGCCGCGTCCTGGCCGTAGGCCCGTCCGTGGCCTCTGGGGCGGCCGGCGGGCCAGACGCTGACCGCCACCGACCACTCGCCGGGGGGCGCGTCCGCCCGCACCCGCGTTTCGCTGTCCAGGCCGCGCAGCAGCGTCTCTTCCTGCAACGCCAGGTCGAGCTGCGCGCGGTCACCGGGGTTCGCCGGGTCGAGCAGGCAGGTGCGTCCGGCCAGCTGAACTTCCCAGCGTCCGCCCGCGTGTTCGCGCAGACGCGCCGGCATCAGGGTGCTCAGGGCCGGCAGCACGTCCTCGAGCCGCTGCAGGCCCGGCAGGGCCGGGGGCGCGGCCGGCGTCATTGCGGTTCCCGGTACGGACTGAGGTCGGTCACGCCCAGGGCCGCCAGGGCCCGCTCCTGGACCCGGCAGGTTTCGATCAGTTGATGCAGGCTGCCGATCAGGCGGGCCGTCTGTTCCGGGTGCGGTCCGGGAACGCCGTCCGGGAACAGGTCGTATCCCATGCTGCTGCCCGGCACCGGTACGCTGACATGCCACTCCTGGTACTTGTTCTTGTAGAACGCCGACCAGGGGTGCTGCCCGGCGGTCTCGGCGAGCACCTGGAGCTGCTCGGAACCGAGCAGCGGGCCGTTCACCGGGTGTTCTTCAACCGGGGCCGAGTTGAAGGTGGGCCCCGTGCCGGGCGCGGCCGAGGGGGGCGGCGGGAAGGTGTCGGCGATGGTCATCATCACCGCGGCGTCGTCGGGCGAGAGTGATTTGGCGACGTGGTGCAGGAACAGGCGGTGCTGGCGGTGCTGGGTGTTCATCACAGGCTCCGGGGCAAGCTGGGGACGGAAGGAAACGGGGGGACAGGTTCAGGCGGACAGGGGCAGGTGGTGCCGGGGACCGGTTGACTTCAGGACACGCTGCTTCAGCGAACCCTGGAGGCCGGCAGGCGCAGCGGGACGGTGGCCGACGGGTCGGTCAGCCGCATCGAATGCACCTGTCCGTGCGCGTCGACGTGCTCGAAGTGGGTGGCGGCCGTCACCAGGTCGTCCAGGGCCGCGCTGCTGACGCCCGGCAGCCAGTCTCGCCGGGCGTCCTGGGCGCTCAAGTGTCCGTGCACGACCGCCCGGACCACGCCGTTCAGGTGCGTAAGCGGAAACCGGTGCCGTTCGGCGCGGCGTTCTGCTGCTTCGCTGAGGGCTGGGCGGTCCACCGGCAGTCCGGGAACCGGCGTGCGGGCGTGGGCCTCGTCAACCTTCAGGTGCAGCTCGGCGAGGCTGCGCGTCAGGTGGTCCGGCAACACCTGGAAGCGGTGACCGAGTTCGCAGCGCAGGGTGAACGGCACGGGCGCGGTGGCCCGCAGGCCGCGCTCCAGGTACCCTCGGCGCAGGTGCTGCCGCGCGGCTTCGGCCGGCAGCAGCAGTTCGTCCACGAACGCCTGATTGAACTGTGCGGCACGGCTGGACCCGGCGGAGGGCTGTGGCTGCCGGACCTGGACGGAAACGACCCGCACCGGGTCATGGACCGCTCCTGGGTGCTCCGGGCCCGTCAGGGTCCAGCAGAAGATCGACGCCAGCAGCCGCAGTTGAAGGCTGTCGGGGGTGGACGCGTTGAGCAGCACGGCCCAGCCGGTGTCCTCGGCGACCACACTCAGGCCCAGCAGGCCGCGTTCGGGAAGGGGGGCGCGGAACACCCGCAGGCCGAACTCGGTGCCGAGCAGGTGTTCCAGCCGGCAGCGTTCCCCGGCCGGGTCCAGCGGGCCGGCGGTGGACCGGTTCCAGCCGAGCGTGCCGGGTGCGGGGCGCAGCAGGTCGCGCATCTGCTGGGCGAGTTCCTGTCCGGCCAGTCGGGCGTCGTGCCGGGTGGGGTCCCAGTGGGTCAGGCGGGGTCGGCACTGTACGCGGCCGGCCGCGTGCGGGCCGAAGCGGGCGCGGAACTGTCCGGTTCGGCGCAGCAGGTCGGCGAACAGGTCAGCGGACGCCTGCACTTCTGCGGGAAAGAGCGCGGTGAGGGCCGGGCCGAGGGCGTCTTTGGGCAGGAAGGACGCCAGGTCCACGCCGTAGGCCGCGCACAGCCGCCGCAGTTCGTCCGGACGGACCGGGCGTTTGCCCTGCTCTATGGCGATCAGGGTCGGTCTGGACCGTCCGAGGGCCACGGCAGCCTGATCCTGCCGGAGTCCGGCGTGTTGGCGCGCCGCTTTCAGTCGGGCACCGGTGTCTTCTGGAAGGAGCTGTTCGTTCATGGGGACCTCTTGGGGAAGGTGCACCGTTTCGGTGAGGGGGATCACCTGAAGGTCGGGCGCTGTTCAGGTGTAGCGTCCGCCGGGCGCGGGCGGACCGCGGCGGGCGGCGTCCGGGTGGGCGGGACCGGTGCGGGCGGAGGAGCGCTCGGTGTTGAGGTTCAGCAGGCGCTGGCGGTCGTGCAGACTCAGTTCGTACAGCGCGCCGTTGCGTGAGGTCCAGCCGAGGAACGTCTGCTGCCACGGCCGCGTGTCCTGCTCGCTGAGCAGCAGGGCGGTGCGGCCGAGTTCGTGGCACAGCGGGCGGTAGCGGGTGGAGAGCGAGGTGATCGGCTGCGGCCGTTTCCAGACCCATACCAGGGACCGGCCCTGGAAATTGTCGGGCGTCAGCAGCGCCGGAACCACCTCGGCCTTCAGGGCGGCGGTCCGGCCGGAGACGTCCTGAAGGCTTTCGTCGCGCTCGGCCAGCAGCCGCATCAGCGCCTGACCGGCCGGGGTGTCCCAGGCCCGGTCGAACTCGGCCCTCAGGTCCCGGTAGGCCCTGGCGTCCAGTGGCACGCGCAGGTCGAGGCCCCCGACGCTCGCCACGGGCTCGCCGCGGTCGACCGCTTCGGGTTCGCTCAGCCACGCGGCGAGCGTGCGGCCACCGATCTTGAGGTACGGCACGACGCCGCCACTGTGGTCGGCCGGACGCTGATGCTCGAACTTCAGCAGCCGCACCCCGACCTGCACCTGATACGGCGCGGCCGAACGTTCGCCTTCCGGGGCCGGCACCTGCACTTCTGCGGTGAGGACCTCGGGCAGGTGATCGATCTGTGAAGAGACGATGGCGCTCTGCATCCCGCTTCAGTGTACGCGCCTGAGCGCGCTGTGTGCGTGATTTCTTCCATTTCGGCCGAGTGTGGATGCGGTCGGCCGTGGGTGTTCAGCCGGGAACGCGGGCTTTTCTGCTGCGGACGGTGCCGGCGAGCACCTCACTGCGGCCCTCGGCGGGCGCTTTTCCGGCCGTCTGAAGTTTCGTTCCGGTCGCCTGGACTGCGGGGTTGACGGTCCGGCGCTCTGCGGATTCCGGCGGCAGCGGCAGCTGGAGCGTGACCGGCGACGTGTCGGGGCGACGAGGCGGAACGGGGCGCAGCCGGACGCTCCCCGGGGTCTGCGTGGTGTGCGGGTCAGCGGCGGGTTCCGGTACGGACAGCACCTGCGCGGTCTGCTGGTCCTGCAGGTCCGTTTCGCTTTGGCGAACCACCTCGCCCCGGCTGACCCGGTATCCCCCAACGGTCCTGGGGGTCAGGCGGTGCCGGCGCATCAGGCCGGTGCTCTCGGCGGCCAGGTGCCGGCGCTGGGAGATCAGTTCGCGCAGCGCCGTCTGACCGGTGGTGATCTGATCGTCCAGGGCCCTCACCTGCACGATCAGTTCGGCGAGCTGCCGGTCGACGGCGTCATCGAGCGCGAGCAGCCCGACGTCGTCCCACTCGATCATCCAGACCCAGGCTTCCGAGCGTGTCCGGCGTCCACTGAGGCCGGACAGCAGCGGTCCCCGGACCTGTGCCAGCCGCGTGGGGCTGGTCGGGGCGTCCAGGGCGGGGCTGCCGATCAGGGCGTGGTCCTCTGGGGTGAGCTGGTCGAATCGGCGCAGTGTCAGTGAGGAGACCCGCAGGTGCAGGGGCAGGGCGTGCGGGTCCGGTGAGGGGCCGCTCTTCAGCCGTTCCGGGGGGTGCAGCGGGCCGGAGCGCAGCCAGTGGTCCTCGAGCAGTTCGCGCTCACTGCGGCCGTCGGCGTGGAAGCGCTGGCGCAGCAGCAGCAGCCGTCCCGCTTCGGTCGGTACCGGGGTCTGGACGCGCCCGGTGCGTTCCTGCTTCTCGGTGAGCGGCAGGTTGGTGTCGGTCTTCAGGCGCACCACGTCGGCGGTCGGCAGTCGGTAGACCGCCTGGTCCCGGAAGAGGTACTGTTCACCGACGGGCAGCTTCGGCAGTTCCGTGCGCATCAGCACGGCGCGCTTTTGCGGCAGGTTCGGGTCCGGCTGAGGCGCGGCGGCGTTCAGCAGCGCGACCAGTTCGGCCGCCCCGAGAAACAGCTGCGCGATCATGACCTGAACACCGGCCGGCGTCCGGCCGGGCGGGTGCCCGGCTGCGGGTTCAGGGGGCCCTGCGGTGGGTGTTCGGAGGGGAGATCGCGCGTCATGGGGTTCCTCGGGAAGGACAGATGAGAGAGGGCCGAAGGGAGAGGGGAGCGTGCAGGGATGGGCCAGGAAGCGGGGCGGTCCGGCAGGAAGGAACAGGCTGCGTTCAGTGTGACAGATTCCGGCGGGGGCGGTGCATGTGTCCCGGATGTGGCGGTAATGTGCTTTCGGTCACGGCCGGACGCCGGGCCGTGACGTTGACCTGGGGCGCGGAGATGTCACACTGAAGCGGTATGCGCCCTTCGTCCCCCGGTCGTGCCGTCCCTGTGCGCGGTGAGGAGCGTTCAGTTCGTCCTGCGACTGACGCCCCGCCCACGTCGTCTTCTTCCGTCGGTGTGGCCGACCGGCCCCCGGCACCTGTGGATTCGGTGCCGGTGGATGTGGTCCCGTCCCCCTCACCGGTCGCGGCCGCGCCTGCTCGCAAGATCAAGGTCAGCAAGGTGGTTCCCGGCCGGAACGTGGCGGGAAAGGCCCTGCAGAAGGCTGGCGTGGCGGCGCCTTCACCACGGCGCGGTTCGGCGGCCGCTCGCCCGGCCACCCCTCCTGCGGCCCGCAGCGCGCCGCTCGGCAGCGCCGAACGGACGCTCCAGCTGGTCCGGCGCTCGCTCACCCTGCCGCGCGGTCGGCGGGCCGTGGCCGTGCGGCGTCGGTGGCGGACTTCGGTGCGCCGCCACCTGGAGCGCGTGCCGGCCGAGCAGGCGCACGACCACGCGCTGGTGCTCGCCCGGTCGGAGCGGCTGCGGGTGTTCGGCGTGGAGTTCTGGCTGCTGATGATGGGGCTGGCGGTGCCGCTGCTGGCGTTCGTGGTGGCGGTCGTGGTGCGGCCGCACCTGGCCGGAGCGGTGCTGATCGTCTCGCTGATCGTCTCGGTGACGCTGTTCGGCGAGCACCAGATGGAACGTGACGTGGAACTCGCGGCGGCCAGGGACCGGGTGCTGGAGCAGGCGCGGTCCTGACGCCAGGGCCGGTCAGGCCAGCGGTTCGGCCGGGGCGCTGCGGGCGGGGTCCGGATGGAGGGCGGCGTCTTTCGGCGGCATCAGCGTCAGGTGGCCCTGTCGCCCCTGGGCGTAGACGTGCCCGGTACTGTCCCAGAACGACACCGGGAGTGTTCCGTCCGCCTCACCTGCCGCCGGCAGGCGGGTCGGTGGCCGGACCGGGGCCGTCAGGTGGGTGAGGTCCGGGTAGATCATCCGTTCCTGCTGGTGCTCGGCGCGCGTGCCTACCTGCATCACCCGGTGCTCGTGGCCGAGCAGGCGAATCCAGCCGTCCGCGCATAGCATCCGCAGTTCCTGGCGAACGCCTGCCGGGAGGCGGCGGGACGATTCACCGGGAAGGTGCAGCGCGGTCTGACGCGGCGGGGTGTACCAGCCGACCGGGAAGGTCTGCCCCTGGAAGTCGACCTGCCAGGCCCCGCTGAGGGTGACGCCGCAGGCGCGCAGCGCCGTGGTGAACTGGTCGGCGCGTGGACGCTGGGTGTGGCGCGTCAGGGCACTGAAATTGAGAGACGGCTGCTCGTGACCGACCAGCAGGTGCGGCGCTTCACCGGGGCGTTCGAGCCACAGCACCTGGTCGGAGCGGCCACTGACGATGCACGGCAGCGGGGCTCCGCTGACGCCGGTGATCGACGTTCGCCGGTCGGTGAGGGTGCTCAGGCTGAGATGCAGTTCGGGCAGGCGCCCGAGGACGGCGGCGAGCTGCGCCTCGGCGGGCAGGGTGCGCATCTCGCCGAGGTCCGGAAGGCCCGGGTGCATTCCCTCGTCGCTCTCTGCGAACATCCGGGGGACCGGGAGAAGTTCAGCGGTGGGCCGCTGGCCCCGGGACGAACGTTCAGACTTCATGGGCCTGATGCTAGAGAACCGGTCCTCACAGCGTCGTCACATCGGCTTCATGTTCGCGGGGGGTGGGCCCTGGCGTAGGCTGTACCCATGACGTTGCCGCTGCTGTCGATGCTGGTCGCCCTGACGCTCGGGCTGCTGGTCGGGTCGTTCTCGAACGTGCTGATCTGGCGCCTGCCCCGCCGGGAGAACATCAACTTTCCGCCGAGCCATTGCCCGGTGTGCGCCCACCGCATCGGGGCGCGGGACTTGATTCCGGTGCTGTCGTGGCTGGCGCTGCGCGGGCGCTGCCGCTCGTGCAGCACCCCGATCAGTGCGCGGTATCCGCTGGTCGAGCTGTTCAGCGGCGCGGGGTACCTGCTGCTCGCGTGGCGGTTTCCGCCGTACGGGGCGCTGTCCTCGCTGCACCTGGTGTCGCTCTGCCTGCTGCTGACGCTGCTGGTGGCGTCGGTGATGATCGCGGCCGACCATGACCGGCTTCCGCTCCGGTTGCCGGCCACCGGGGCGGGACTGCTGCTGCTGCTGCTGGCCGCAACGGAGTCGTTGTTGAGTGGCGGCCTGGCTGGACGCCCGTCGCTGCTGCCGTTCCAGGTGGCGGCCGTCGGCGCGGTCGCCACGGGGGCGGCGCTGCTGGTCCTGACGGCGGTCTGGACGGCCGTTCAGGGCGGGTGGAGGGGCGTTCGCCTGAATCCGCGCGGTGCCGCCGTGCAGGGGTTGCTGAGCGCGGCCCTGATCGGCGCGCTGGTCGGCGCGGTGCTCGGCACCGAAGACGGGATGATCACCGTGGGACTCACGGCCGTGGTTCAGCTCTGCCGGAGCGTCACGGCCCGGCAGAGCGCGTCCGGGGCCACGGCGTTCTGGCCGTCGGCGCTGCCGGTGCTGGCCACGCTGACGTTGACGGTGCTGCTGCTGGTGTCGGCCGGCTGGAACCGCTGAGCGCCCGGCCGCTGAATGTCCGGCCTCAGGGGTTCGCGGGGTCGAAGTTGCAGATCAGCAGTTCCCGGTTCATCACGCGCCCGGTTCGCCCGCTGGTGGCCATGCCCGAGGCGGACTGGATGCGGACCCTGTGGTGGTGCTCGCCGTACAGGCTGATCATGTCCGGGCGGTCGTAGGTGCTCAGCATCCAGCGGCCTTTCAGGCGACCGAGGTGCTCGGCGAGGACGCGGTGGTCCTCCAGGTCGCGCAGGTTGTGGCGGTAGTTGACGCCGTTTCCCGGATACGGCGGGTCGACGTAGAAGAAGGTGGTCTCGCTGTCGTACTTCTCCAGCAGTTCCGGCCAGTCGAGGTGTTCGATCAGCACGCGCTGAAGTCGCCGGTGAACCGGGCGCAGCCGGTCCTCGAGCGTGCGCAGCGCTCCCAGCAGGCGGTTGCCGCCCCCGGCGTCCTGGACGGCCGTCTGGAACCTCGGGTAGAGGAGTTCACCGCCCCAGCCGGCCATCAGCAGGTAGTAGAACCTGTGGGCGCGCTCGACCGGCCGCTGCGTCCGGGGGTCGGTCCCGGCCAGTTGCATGAAGCGCTGGCGGCTGACCAGTTCCCAGTCGAAGCTCCGCAGCAGGGCGGCCGGGCGGGTCTTGAGCACCTGAAAAAAGTTGATCAGGTCGCCGTCGAGGTCGTTGTAGACCTCGACCGCGCTGGGCGCCTTGCCGAACAGCACCCAGCCGCCGCCGCCGAACGGTTCGGCGTAGCAGGTGTGGGGCGGAATCAGCGGCAGGATCGAGCGCCGCAGGCGGGACTTGCCGCCGGCCCAGCGCAGCGGGCTGTTGAGGAGCGGCGCGGGGGTCTTCACCGGTGCTGGCTGGTCCCACAGTCCTTCCTGACGCCTGAGCGGGTCAGCAGCCACAGGACACGCCGCTCGCCTTGGCCCAGAAGAACCGCGCGTCTCCCCAGACGCGCCTGGCTTCGCTGACGCTCACGCGGCCGTCGAGCACCAGGCGGACCTCGCCGCACTTCCAGCAGCAGACCACCCGCACCGGGCGCGCGGCGAGGTCCGGTCCGAGGCGTTCGAGCAGGGCGTCTGCGGCCACGCCGTCCGAATCCATGCGTGCGGTGTCCGAATCCCCGTGCGCGGCGTCCGGGTCGGCCGGACGCGGCCGGTCCTGGTTCAGGGCGTCCTGGTTCAGGGCGTCGACGCGGGCCTGCAGGTAGCGGGTGAAGTCCCGCAGGTCCGGCAGTTTCGCCTGGGGCGACAGGGTGGCCGCGCCGTTCCTGCGGGCCCACCAGACCAGGAAGTCGCCCAGTCCCCTGGCGCTGCCGCTCTCGCCGAGGCAGTGGGTGAGCGTGGTGTTCAGGCGGTGCAGCAGCGGCGCGAGCGCCTCGAGCGCCGGGTGTTCGGTGCGGTAGCAGGCCCCGAGGCCGGTGTGGCGCTGTACCTGCCAGGGGCTCGAACCGGGCAGCGGTTCGGTGCGCACGAACTGGACAGGGTCCGGACGGCCGGGTCCAGGCTTCGGTTGAAACGGGGGGAGGGTCAGGTCGTTCATTCGGTCACGCTCCTGGATTTGGGGTGGGGGCGGCGGGGGCGGGGAGCGTGTCGGCCGTCCAGGCCCAGCCGCGCCGGAGGTACCGGTGCCTGATCAGTTCGGCGCCGCTCGCCCGGACGATGTGCAGGCCCGCGCCGCGCTGCTGCGCGGTGAGCGGCGAGACCTCGCGCCAGCAGGAGCGCCAGAAGCGCAGGGCGGGTGCCGGTCCGGGTTTCGGAGTCCGGGACGTCACCGGCGTTCCGCCGAGCGTCAGGGCGATGAAGTACCCGGCGTTTCCCGGTGAGGCCTGCCGGGCGCTCCAGCGGTAGTGGCGGCTGAACTGCCCGACCTGCCGCAGCCGGTCGGGGGTGGTGCCCGGCCGAATCAGCCGGGCGAAGTCCTGACGCACCTGCTGGTCGGAGAGCCGCGTGGTGCCGGACGCCCGGAAGAGGCGTTCCATCACCTGCTCTTCGGGGCGCACGTCCGGCACCGGGCGACCGGTGAGCCAGTAGCGGCCCCGGCGCACCTGGTAATACCGGCCGCTGTACAGGTAACTCCAGACGACCTCGAGGGTCAGCGTCCTGATCTTCAGCGCCTCGGCGTGAATCTCGCCGGCGCTCATCGGCAGCGGAATGCGGGCCATCACGGCCGCGATCACCTCGGGGTTGCTCGAGAAGCCGTCGCCGTACGCCTTCAGTCGCCAGTACCCGTTGCGTCCGGCGGCGTCGAACAGGTCGCTGGTGTAGAGCGGCCCCCTGGCGTGGTGGAAGCTGCGGCTGACCCCGAATTCCTCCGGGAACACGAAGTTCAGCGCCCACTCGATCTGCGAGTAGTGCCACTCGGTCTGTCCCTGGTCGTGCAGCACGGTCGCCAGGGCCGTGACCCACTGCGTGAGCGGCCAGCGGCGGCCGGCGAGGAAGCCGCCGGTGGTCACCAGCAGGTCCGGCAGACCGAGCAGTTCGGCGACCTGCGGGTCGGCCGCGGCGAGCGCCAGGCTGAACGGGTCGGCGTCCTGGTCCGCCGGTGAGACGAAGGTGTCTGCGGCTTGTACGGTGGCGGCCACGCCGCTCAGGTCGGACGTGGTGGCCGCCGTGCCGCTGAAGTGCCAGCGGTGTTCGCCGAGGGCGCGGGCGCGGAGGACGGCGGCCGTGCTCCGCGCGTCCGGGCTGGCCGCACCGGGGCGCGGCGGCAGGGCGGCGTTGCACAGGGCGAGGGCCAGGGTCCACAGGTCGTCCGGTGTGGCGTCCGGCAGGCGGGCGCTGACGCTGGCCGACACGTCGTACAGCCGGGCGTCCGCGTGCAGGTGCTCGGCGAGAAACGTGGCCGCCAGGCTGGCCCGGGGGCGGGTGCGCCGCAGGGCGTCCTGTTCGGTGAGGCGCACCCGCTGCCGGGAGACGCCGGTGAGGGCGGCCGTGTCGCGGTCGCTGAGCGTCTGCCCCAGCCGGTGCCAGAGCACCGACGCGGCCGACGCGGGCACGGTCGCCAGGTACGCGTCGACGAAGGCCCCGGTGCCGTGCAGCGGTTCGGCGAGGTGCGTCCACCCGGCGGGGTGGGTGCGGACCACGTACGGAGCGAGCAGGTGCGGCCAGTGGGCCGGCACCGGAACGGTCCGGTAGGAGAAGACCGGATCCACCCCTGAGGACGCGGCGCTCATCTACGCCCGCAGGGGCCGCCCGGCGCCCCTGGCAGGTGGACCGGTACCGGTGCGCAGCAGCAGCATCAGGTGGTCCAGGGCGCTGCTCAGCCACCGCTGGTCTTCCGGGCCCAGTCCGGGGCCGGGCGACACGCACTGAAGGCCCTCCACGGCCATGCAGAGGGCCATCACCAGCGTGCCGTCCTCGAGTACCACGAAGGTGCTTTCCGGGTCCAGCAGGTGAAGCGGGCCGGTGACCGTTCCGGCCTGGCCGAGCAGGGTCGTCAGGGTCAGCGCCCGGTGGTCCGGCCGACGGCGCTGGAGAATCAGGCGCAGCAGGTCGCTCATCCGGGCGCGCAGCAGCGGCCGCGTCCACAGCGTTCCGCTGTCGATGTCGCCCTGGGGGTCGGTGACGCCGGCGAGGTACCGGCGCAGGGCGAAGGCGAGGAGGTCCGGGTCGTCGGTGCGGATGGTGCCGAGAATCAGGTCCAGGCAGTACCGGTCGTCCTGTGGACCGCCCGGGAGGGACGAAGGTTCATTCATGGAGGTCCTTGAAGGGCCGGAGGTGGCCTGAAGACCCGGGCAGGGTTCAGGCCAGGTCGGTGCAGCGGCGATTCGGTCCTATCCGGTGATCGTCAGCAGCAGGGCGGCCTTGCCCCAGTGCTCGGCCAGGTCGCTTTGCCAGACGCGGAGTTCGGTCAGGAAGGCGCCCACGTCCTGGGCCGTGCCGGTGTCGGTGCTGACGATGTGGGCCTGTCCTGCGGTGTCCACCTGCACCTTCAGGGTGATGGGCGCGGGGGCGGGGGGGTCCAGCGGCGCGTCACCGGCCTCGGTGTAGGTCCGGACGCGGCGGCCGACCAGGGTGGCCCAGGCGGTGAGCAGCGGCCGCATGCCGTCTTGCGCGGCCTGCGCCTCGGCGGTCAGCGTGGCCGGGTCGTAGGTCCGGAAGTAGGGCCATTCGCCGGCCATCTGCCGCGCGGTCTCCTCCGGAGTGCCGGCGGGGTCCATCAGTTCGTCGCTGTTCAGGTTGATGGTCATCAGCAGTTCGGCCAGTTCCACCGTGCTCTCGGGAACGGCGCTGTCGGTGACCTGTTCCTCGGTCTCGGTTTCGGTCAGGACCGTCTGGTGGACGTGGGTCTGGTCGGCCGGGTAGGCGATCATCAGCGCCTCCCCCGGCCGGTGGCCGCTGAACCATCCGAGGCGGAACTGTTCGTCCTGCGAGGCCGCGTCACCGGGGCCGCGCGGGGTCCGCGCGGCGCGGTCCTTGAGGCGTGCGAGGAACTGGGTGGCGATCTGCGCCTCCTCGGTCTGGAGCTGCATGGCGTAGTTCAGCCAGCTGAGGTCGGTGCTGACGCTGATCTGCTGGGGGGGTGCCTGCTGGGTCATGGTGTGCTCCTTGAGGAAAAGCCCGCGCCCTGGACCCGTGTCCGCTCGCCGCGTCTCAGGGCCGGGTCCAGAACGCTTCTCCGGTCTGCTCATGATAGCGTTCCAGTTCCCCCAGCACACTGAAGCCGCTCAGGTGGTTGAGGACGCCGGTTCCCTGGACGCCCGGCGCGGGGTTCAGGTCGACGGCCAGCAGGTGCCCGTGGTCCTCCACGAAGTCCACCGCCCAGATCACGTCCGGCCAGCCGTCCGCCTGGCGGTGCAGCGCCGGGGTCCGGCCGTCCGGCAGGCGCGTGAGGTGAATCTCGCCCTCGGGGCCGCCGTTGCTTCGCCACTCGGGGCTGGTGTACCGCAGGCCGAAGGTCTTGAGCCCGATTTTGAGCAGCCGGTAGCTGAGGCCGCCCGGTGGCACGAACCGGCTGATCAGGTGCCCCGCCGGCAGGGCCCGCACCTGGTCTTCCTGGAGCAGCGCCTTGCCGTCGCCGGCGTGCTCGTGTTCGTTGTGGTAGGCCACGCAGGGACCGGGGTGACCGCCGGGCCACTCGGGCGTGCGCGACCACTCGATCACGTCCAGTCCGGCCTGCCGCATGACCCCGAAGGCCGCCTCGCGCGGCAGCCACAGTGGATGGTCCGGGGTGCAGCGCGCCTGCCACCAGCGCCGGATCAGCAGCCGGGCGTCTCCCGCCCCCGGTGGTGGGCGAATCACAGAAAGCCCAAGCCCGGCTGGGTCCGGCGGTGAAGGCGGTGAATCAACTGGACGTTCGCGGCGTTCAGTTCGATGCCCACGCATTCGCGGCCGAGTTTTCCGGCCTCGCGCAGGGTGGTGCCGGACCCCAGGAACGGGTCGAGTACCGTGCCGCCCGGCGGGGTGCTGGCGAGAATCAGGTCGCGCACCAGCGTTCTGGACATCACGGCCGAGTGCGCCTCCTTGAACGGCGTGACCGGAATGGTCCAGACGCTCCGGCGGTTGCGGTGCTCGCGGATCAGGAATTCCCTGGAATACCCGCCGAGCACCGCCTTGGCTTCCCGCGCCAGGCGCTGCACTTCCGGGGTGTTCTTGCCGCTGCCGCTCTGCAGCGCCTTGCTCTGCCCGGCGTCACTGGTGCCGACCGAGCGCAGCGCCTGAAGGTGCGCTTCACTCAGGTTGCCCTTGCGGGCGAGTTCCAGGGCGCGGCGCCGCTGCGGCCGCAGGCTGGGCGTGCCCGGCAGGAAGGAGGACGCTGCCTCGGATTCCTCCTGCGTCCGGTCACCGGAACCGAACAGACGGGCTGGACCGTGGTCCGGGCGTTCGCTGCCTGCCTGCTCACCCGGGTCCGGCCGTGTCTCGCCTTGCAACGACGCGGCGGAACGCTCGGCGATGGCCTCCCAGTCCCAGTAGTAGCGCTGCTTTCTGGACAGCAGGAACACGTACTCGTGGGCGCGGGTGCAGCGGTCCACCACGCTCTCGGGACTCGGGTTCGGTTTGCTGTGGATGATGTCCTGACGCAGCACCCAGCCGTCGGCCTGCAGGGCGAGTGCCACGCGCCAGGGAATGCCGACCAGGTCCTTGGCCTTCAGGCCGTTCTTTCCGGCGCTGCTCGCCACGCTGTTCTCGTTGACGCCGTTCACCCAGCCGTTGGTGGCGCTGGTCGGCACGGCGGCGTTCTTGTTGCCGTGGTAGCCGGCGTACGAGTCGCCGAGGTTCAGCAGCAGCGTGCCCTCCGGCCGGAGCACCCGCCGGACGCCCCGGAAGATCAGCAGCAGGTGCCCGACGAAGGCCCAGGGGTCGGACTCCAGGCCGAGCTGCACCGTCTGCGCCGGGATGACCAGTTCCGGCAGCCCGGTGGCCGGCTGGAAGCGCACTTCCGGCCACGCGACGGGCGCGCCCTGATAGTCGCGCAGGTTCCAGTAGGGCGGGGAGGTGACGCAGGCGTCGACCGACTCGGGTTCGAGCGTCTCCAGCATCTCCAGGGCGTTGCCTTCGAGGATCACGCGTGCCTCCGGGGAGTGGTGCACTTCTTTGCGGTGAAACGGGGAACGGGCAGCATGCAACTCCTGTGCGGTGCGGATGGGGGCAGGGTCTTCAGGACGACTCCGGATGGACGCCGCGCATCAGCACGGGCGAGGATCTCACTCCGGTCCGGGAACGGGCGAACATGGTGCTCCACAGGCCGATCAGGGCGGGGTCCGCGGCGTCCTCGGCCCGCAGCGCTTCCGGGTCGGGGTCCCAGTTCCACTTGGAGGTGTAATACGCCAGCGTGTTCAGCAGATCTCGCGCTTCTTTCGCGTCCGCGTCGGCGAGCATCAGACTCATCGGTCCGGTGGGCAGGTGCGGCGTTCTGCTCGTGAGGTGCGTCAGGTCGGGAGGACCGGGCTGGTGCGGCAGCGGGCTGGACGTGTGCGCCTGAACGGCGCGGCGGGTGATGATCACGGCCGGATAGTCGGCCGCGTGGGGCAGCAGGGAGACGATCAGGTGCAGGTCGGTGCGGCTGAGGTCGTGGGCGCACGCCATCAGCGGTGTCAGGAATTCGGCGGTCCGGCGTTTGAGGCGGCTGACCGTGCGCAGGTCAGCGCGGCGCATCTGGTACTGTTCCACCTCCAGCCCCAGGCGACCGGCCGAGCGGCCCGCTGCGGCTTCGGTCTGCTCTTCTTTGGCCTGGCGGCGGCCTTCTTCCAGACACCAGGTCAGCGCCCGGCGCGTATCGGCGGCGATGGTGGCCGAATCCGGCCGAAGATCACCGGTCTGCTCCGGCGTGAGCACCTGTTCCAGCAGCCGGGCGCTGTGCACGGCCAGGGTCTGCCGGGCCTGTGTCATGCGGGCGGATTCAGGTCTGTCGTCCAGGTGCGACGCCTGCTCTTTGAGCTTCCTGATTTCCTCTGCGAACAGGCCCCAGGTGTCCGGCGTCATGTGGGTCCGTAGGAGCCGCTCGTTCCCGTAACACATCAGGGCGCTGCTGATGACCTGGTGCATCTGCTCGGTGGCGAACCGGACCACGGTGCTGCCTCCTGGTGCTCGCAGGAGCGCGGCGACGTGCGTTTCTCTGGTCAGGAGTGGGGAGCGCGTGTCGGGCATACGTTCAGCTTAACGCGCCGGCCAGGCGGTCTTGGTGCGCCGGTGCCCGGACGACACGGGGAACAGGCGGCAGGCGGCCCCTGTGCAGGCGGGGTGGACGGACGGTGTTCAGGGCGACCCCGGACGGACGCTGCGCCCCCAGGCGGGGTGGTTCTGCTGCGTCCTGGCGGTGGTGGTCAGGGCGCTCCACAGGCCGATCAGGGCGGGGTCCGCGGCGTCCTCGGCCTGCACCGCCTCGGGGTCGGGCGCCCACGGTGTGGAACACAGGCGCCCGGCCAGGGTGGTGAGGACGAACGCCGCGTCCTGGGCGTCCCGAGCGGCGAGCAGCAGGCTCAGCGGTCCGGTGGGCAGGTGCGGCGCCAGTTCGGTGAGGTGCGCCTGGTCCGGAAGGCCGAGCTTCTTCGGGAGGGGTTTGGACGTGCGCCTCTGGTAGGCGCGGCGGACGGCGATCACGGCGGGAAAGGTGGTGGCCTGCTGCAGCAGCGAGGCGATCAGGTGCAGGTCCACGCTGGTGAAGTCCTCGGTGGGCCCCATCAGCGGTGCCAGGGACGCGGCCGCCCGGCGTCTGAGGACGCTGACGTGGCGCAGGTCACTTCTGTACCTGGCGTAGGTCGTCACGTCCAGCCCCAGACGCCGGGCCGAACGGGCCGCCGCGGCTTCCGTGTCGTCCTGCGTGGACTGGCGGCGCCCTTCCTCCAGGCACCAGGCGAGCATCCGGCCCGTGTCGCTGGCGGTGGTGGCCGGTGCGGGCTGAAGACGACACGCCCGGTCCGGGGTGAACACCGCTTCCAGCAGGCGTGCGCTGCGGACGGCCACGTGCTGCTGTGCCTGTGTGTGCTGGGCGACGTCCGCTTCGCCGCCGAGACTGAACCACTGGTCGCTGAGGCGGGTGAGGGCCGAGAAGGACTGCTTCCAGGTCACCGGATTCAGGTGTTCGCCGAGCAGGGGGTCGCCGTCTTCGCCGCAGCGGGACAGGACGCTTCTGATGACCTGGTGCACCTGCGCGGTGGCGGACCGGATGACGGCGCTGCCGTTCGGGGCGCTCAGGAGCGCGGCGACGTGCGTTTCCCTGGTCAGGAGCGGGGAGCGTGGTTCGGGCATACGCTCAGCCGAACGCGCCGGACAGGAGGTCCCGGTGCGCCCGTGCCCAGAGGTCCGGTCCGCCGGAGACCAGCGACGCCTGCCGGGCCGCTTCCCCTGGAGACAGCCAGTGCTCCGCAGCGTTGACGTGCTGCGCTCTGGCCAGCTTCAGCGCCTTGTGCACGGTCCGGTCGTACAGCGCGTAGCCGTCGGTGACGCGGTGCACCTCGTGCTCCAGGATGAAGAGGGTGACCGGCAGGTCTTCCTCGAGGCGGGCCAGGTCGCCCGGCCGGAGGGCGAGCGGTGGCGGCAGCACACGCGGATTCGGGTTCGGTGGGGCCAGGTGCTGGTACCGCTGCCGGGCGGCGCGGCGCAGCGGCAGGTCCGGCGCGGTCAGGCGTTCGAGCAGCAGGGCCACCTGGTTGAGGTCCAGGTGGGCGACGCTGCCCAGGACCGGCGCGAGCCCCAGGTTGCCGCTGAGGATCATCGCCGCGGCCTGCCGCATCTGGTGGGCGAGCCGCGTTCCGGGCGGGCCGCTCAGCACCGGACTCCGGGTCTGCAGGTGCAGCGCCTGGTGCCGCGCACCCTCGGCGGCGCTGAGGCTGGCGTCGACCAGGCGTCGGTAGCTGGTCTCGGTGTTCCTGGCGTTCCGGCGCTGTCCGGGTCGGTCCAGGCCGGCGCCCAGGACCGTCCAGGTGCAGCGCTGCACGGTCAGCAGGGCGCCGATCTGGTCTGCGGCCCCGTTGGCCCCGTTGTCCTGGTCCCGCTCCTGGGCCTGGCGCAGCGCCCGCAGGGTCTCCAGGATCGGCCGCCCGGGGGCCGCGTTGCCGTGCCAGGGATGCTGCGGGCTGGTCTCGGCGGTTTGGACCAGGTCCGCGGCGTTGGCGATCAGCAGGCGCAGCGTCTCGTTCAGCACCTGGCGTTCGTCCGGGTTGTCCTTCAGGCGGCGCCTGATTTCGTCCGCGCTCAGGGGGAGGGCCGGTTCGTGTCCTGGCGTGCGGCCGCAAAAGGCTGGTCCAGGCTGGGGGATGGCCGGAGGGACGGGTGTGGTCGGAGGCATGGACGTTCAGGGTCAGGCGGCGCGGGCCGGTTTCGGCCCGCGCCCGGCTGGGACCGTCCGGCGCTTCAGGGGCGTTTCCTGGGAGGGAGGTGCGCCAGGCGGACGTGGCCGTCCTGAACGAGGTAGTGTCCGGTCTGCAATTCGGCGTTCAGCGTCTGCCGGCTGACGCGGCGTCCCTGCTGCTCGAGGGCCGTCATCAGTTCCTGGACCCGCAGGGGCCGGCGGGTGCCGCTGAGCAGGGCGTGCAGGGCCTCGCGCACGGTGCGCCGTTCACCGGGGTGACCGAGGCGCCAGCGGCCGATCTGTCCGGTCTGGATCAGCGGCCGCGCCCCGAGGGGGGTGAGCGTGCGGGTCAGGCTGCCGACCTGCACGCCGGTCAGGTCGGCGTACCGGTGCGGCCACAGGTAGGCCAGGGCCTGCGCCATCTCGGAGACGTGCCAGTCGGTCACGCCGTGCTCGGCCAGCACCTCGGCGGCGGCGGTCAGCCACTGCTGGCCGGTCCATTCGCGGTGCGCGTGAACGCCGCCCTCGGTGCTGAGCAGTTCCTCGGCGCCGAGCGCGGCGCTGTAGCGGCGGACCAGGGCGCGGGTGCGTGCGTCGCTGGACGGCTCGAACACCCCGTATCCGGCGCTGACCTCCCGGCGCCCGGGTTCGCGCGGGGTCAGGGTCACGAACTGCCGCTGCGCCCGCACGTGCCAGGCGTAGTGTTCGAGCGAGACGCCCCGGTCAGCGCGGTCGCGCAGCCACAGGCCGGGCGCGAGGTTCACGCTGTGCAGGCGTGGTGTCTGCGCCCAGGAGGCGCCGCCCTCTGCCGGCCGCCGGCCGCTGCTGCCCCGCCGCTGAAGGGCCTGGAGCAGGCCTTCGCTCAGCGCCCACAGCTGGTCGGGCGTGGCACCGGGAAACACGCGGCTGTCCGCTGCACCAGTGGCCGCGTCGCGCGGGGGGGTGCGCAGCAGGCCCCAGGCGTCCGTCAGGCCGTGCCCGCGCAGTTCGCTCAGCAGCGTCTTCGCGTCGTCCTGCAGGGCGTACGCGCCGCCCTCCTCGAGCACCCGGACGCGCTCCCGGCTGACGTTCAGGTGGGCCGCCACCGTCTGGAGCGATTCGCCCAGCGCCCAGCGGTGCCAGAGGATGGTCGTGCGCCGCTCGTCGAGCGGGGCGAAGACGCGGTCGAGCAGCGGTCCCAGCGGGGGAAGGTGGACGGCGTTCGACTCGAGCGGGTCCGGGCCGGTCGGGGCGGGGCTCACCCGGTACGGGGCCAGGAGGGCGGCCCAGGCGGCCGGCATCGGCAGGTTGCGGACGCCCTTCGTCCGGCCGACCCCCGGGGACAGCCGCTGCTTCTGCCTGCGGGGGGCGGGCGGCGGCGCGGTCATGTCCGGGGCTCCTGTTCGGGGCGGGTGGCGGCGGGCGAGCGGTGCGGCGCCGGTTCGTCCAGGGCCGTTCTGGCCAGCGCCCGCACCAGCCGGCGCACCGCCTGCCTGAAGCGCTCGAGTCTCTGCGGCAGGCCTCCGGTCTTCAGCGGCGTCTTGGCCGCCGCCACCGCGTTCTCCGTGCGCGGCTGCTCGCTTCTGGCCTGGGCCTTCCGGGCGCGGGCCTGGCGCTGCCGTTCGGCCTGCTCCTGCTTGCGCTGGTGGTTCCTGGCGCGGCGGTTCTGGCGGTATCCGGTCCAGCGGGCCGGCACCGGGGCGTAGACGGCCGTCAGGGTGTCGACCACCAGCAGGCCCGCGATGAGGCCGCCCTCGGCGTGCACGGCGTAGCTGTCACTCGAGACCGACCGCAGGGCCGCCCCGGTGGCGTGCACCGTCACGCCGAAGGGCGTGGTGTCGCCCTGGGGGCAGACCTCGACGCGCAGCACCTGCTCGTTCGGCAGGTGGCGGATCAGGACGCCGATCACGCTGAACCGCACGTCGTTCGGTTCGTTGGGCCTGGCTGGGCGCACGTTGCTGGTCAGCACCCGGAAGTGCCGCGTCGACTCGGCGTGCAGCCATCCCCGGAGGGTGACGCGGCGACCGGTGAACTTCGCGAGCCGTCCCTGGGCGTCCCGGAAGTGCACGCCGTTCACCTGCACCCCGGCGGGAGACCCGTCCTCGGCGGTCAGCGGGCGGCACCAGCCGGTGATGACGGCGACCGAGCGGTGCGGGGTGGGCGGTCCGGTCCGCCCGGCGGGACGCCAGGCCGCGCCGGGAAGGGGAAGCGTGTCCGCCGTCTCCAGGGCCGCCGTCTCCAGGGCCGCCGTCTCCAGGGCCGCCGTCTCCAGGGCCGCGCCGCTCATTGTCCGCCTCTCAGCGCGTCCGGGTGGTCTTCCGGCCGGTGCGGGGTGCCGCCGTAGTTCATGCGGGTGTAGATGTCCTCCAGCAGCGGCCAGGTCAGGCCCTCGCTCAGGCGGAAGACCGAGATGACCGTGTCCTGCCCGAAGATCCGCTGCTCCGCCGGGTCCAGGTCGGACCAGCGGAACCCGAACACCGGGAACGCGCCGGCGAGGTAGGCGGCCACCGCCCCCAGGCGCTGCTGGCCGTCGATGATCAGCCGGTCGAAGACCGGGTCGGCGGTCTCGGTGATGACGACCTCGCCGAGCGAGTAGCCGGACCAGGCCGACTCGATGAAGCTGATCTGCTGCGCCGGCGTCCAGAGGGCGGGCCGCTGAAAGGGCGGCAGGCGAAGACCGGTGTCGGGGCGGGTCAGTTCACGCAGCGGAGCGGGGGAACGGGAACCGGACAGCTGTTTGGGGGGCATCTTGGTGGTCATGTTCGTGGTCCTCCTGGACGGAATGCCGATCAGGGTGGCCAGGGCGGGTGGGGTCACCCACCCGTCCCTGGCGGCCTGAGGCGCCTCAGAACGTCCGGTTCAGTTCGTGCGGTTCTCCGAAGTCCCCGTCCTCCTGCTCCAGGGACGGCCGGTCGTCCGGAAGGGCCAGTCGCCCTTCGCCTTCCAGCGTGAGCAGGCTGGCGACCAGGTCTTCCTGTTCGCGCATGGCGTCCCTGAAGCGGTAGCGCTGCAACTGGCCGGATCCGTTGAGCGTCGCGCGGACGACGCCAGTGATCAGCGTGGTGAGCGTCAAGGCGTACAGCACGGCCAACAGCAGTGCGTAGACGGGAACGTGAACCGGGCCGAGGGTGACGGACGCCTGGGCGGCCGCCTGAAGGACCTGGTGTCCGTGGGCCAGCCTGGACCCTGGAGACAGCGGGGTCATGGCGAGGCTCCCGAGGAACACGAGCGTCAGGGTGCTCAGGACCGACGCGTAGGCCAGGACGCCTCCGGTGTGCAGGGCCTGGGCGGTGAAGCGCAGGGACGCGGGGAGGCCCTCGGTCTTCCAGTGGACGTCGCTCAGAAGGTACGCCCTTCTGGCCGGTGTCACGTAGGTCCAGGGGCTCCACGTCCGGGTGAGCAGCGGTTGCAGCCGCGTTCTGGACAGGCGGTCCAGGCTTCCGGGGGCGGTCAGGTGCCGGGTTTCCGGCGGCGTCAGGGTGAAGCGCTTCTGTCCCGGTTCCACCCGGCGCCGCTGGCCGTACGTGCCGGCTTCCCAGAGCACCGGAGCGCCGACGTCGCTGCGGGTCTGTACCAGCACCACCCGCTGGGTTTCGCTGTACTGCAGTTCGGTGGCGACTTCACCGCTGCGCAGGACCACCGCGTATCCCCAGGTGTTCACGAACGAGCGAACGGTCGGGTGAACGTCGTTCTGCGGACGTTGCTGAGCGGCGTAGGTGAACAGCAGGTCCTGACGATGATGAAACGCCTTCTCGCCACTGGGCGTGAGGCGCGCCTGCTGCCAGCCGCGCAGCCGGTCACGTTCGGCGTCCGTGAAGCGCTGCGCCGTCTGCTCGGCGATCACCAGGTCGCTGAGGGTGACGGCCGGGGCGGTGTCCGGACGCGCGACCTGGTCCCAGATGCCGGTGGGTTCGGGCCCCACCGGAAGCGCGGGCGGACGGGGCGCGGCGTTCCTGGGCGTGGCCGTGGCCTCCGCGTTCAGGCGTTCGGCCAGGTCGGGAACGGGCCGGTCAGAACTGGACACCGGTCTCCGGAAGAACGGGGCTGTCCGGCAGGGCTGGGCCGTGAGACAGGTCGACGCTGCGCTGCAGAATGGTGCGCGGCTCGGCGGCGCGGCGCTGAAAGCGCCAGCGCTGCGTTCCGAGGGCCAGCAGGGCGGCGGCGAGGCCCAGCGCCGGCGAGGTTCCGGCGAGGAGCGCGGCGCCGATCCAGGCGGCGCCCTCGGTGACCGGTTCGCTCAGCAGCCGGTCCCCGAACGTCCAGTGCCGGTACTGGGGCCGAAAGGGGGTCCAGGCGTGTTCGGTCGGTGACCCGGGACCCGGGTCCTTTTTCGGCGGGCCGGCGGTCGCCACGAAGGGCCTCCAGGGCCGGTTCAGGACCAGCTGGACGTTCTGACGCCCCAGGTCCAGCAGAAGACCTGGGGCGCTGATCAGTCGGTAGGGGGGCGGGTCCGCGTGGGTCAGCAGGTCGGCGAGTCTCGCCACCGGCCGTTGCAGGCCGAGCGTCTGCTGACAGAGTTCCTGGTGACTGCCGACCACCAGCACCAGCGGCACCGGGGAGGACGGCACCACCAGGGCCACCGTTCCGCCAGGCAGCAGCGCGGCGCTGGCCTGTGCCCGAATCAGGGCCCGCGCCGGGTCCGGCAGCACGACCAGCGCCGATTCGATCTCGAGGGCCTTCAGCAGCGCGGCGGCAACACGCTGTTCCTGGGCGTCCGGTTCTGGCACGCCGTGCGGCTGGGGGTCGTGCGGTGGCCGGATGCCCGTCATGGACCTCAGCATACCGCGCCGCGGTACCATGCTGGGCATGTCTGATCTGCGCTCCGCTTCCCCTGTCCGGCCGCTCCGTCCTGTCGGGGTCGAGTTCTTTGCCGGAGCGGGCGGCCTGTCCCTGGGGTTCGAGCAGGCGGGGTTCGATGTCGCGGCGGCGGTGGAGATCGACCCGGTGCACTGCGGCGTGCACGCGCTGAATTTTCCGCACACCCCGGTGCTGTGCCGGGACGTGCGGACGCTCTCGGGCGCGGACGTGCGTCTGGCCGCCGGGCTGGGGAAGCGGGACATCGACGTGGTGTTCGGCGGGCCGCCCTGCCAGGGATTCTCGCTGCAGGGCCAGCGGCTGCTCGACGATCCGCGCAACCACCTCGTGCAGCACTTTCTGAGGCTGGCGCTCGAATTGCGCCCGAAGTACGTGGTGATGGAGAACGTGCCGGGCATGGCGAGCGGACAGCATCACCTGCTGCTGGACGAACTCGTCCGGGGGTTCGTGGCCGGGGGCTATCAGGTGCGGACGCCGCACCGGATTCTGAACGCGGCCGAGTACGGCGTGCCCCAGGCGAGGCGGCGGTTGTTTCTGCTGTGCGCCCGGGACGGCCTGCCGGTGCCGGCCTACCCGGACCCGGTCACCCGCGTGCGCTCAGCGGCCCGGCCAGGGGCGCGGCGCGGCCTGCCGGCGGATTCGGCACCTTCAGGGCTGCCGGACGGTCCGGGCGTCGCCGACGCGATCGGTGACCTGCCGGTGCTCGAGGAGCGTCCGGAGCTGTTCTCGACCGACGTGCTGGAGGGTCCGGCCGGGTCCGGTGCCGCGCCCGCTTCCGTCTACGCCCGGGGGCTGCGCGGCGAGGCGGTGGACGCCTCGGACTTCTCCTTCCCGAGGCGGCACGACCGCTCGCGCCTGACCGGGTGCCGCCGGGCGGCGCACAGCGAGGCGTCGCAGCGGCGGTTCGCGGCGACGCTGCCGGGGTCGAGCGACGCGGTCAGCCGGTTCCTGCGCCTCGACCCGGATGGCCTGTGCAACACGCTGCGGGCCGGCACCAACACCGACCACGGGGCGTACACCGCGCCGCGCCCGATTCATCCGTTCGTGCCGCGCTGCATCACGGTGAGAGAGGCAGCGCGGCTGCATTCGTTTCCCGACTGGTTCCGGTTTCATACCACCATCTGGCACGGATTTCGTCAGGTCGGCAACGCGGTTCCCCCGCGCCTGGGCCGGGCCGTGGCCGCGGAGGTGATGGCGGTGCTGGGGGGCGTGCCGGCGCGGCCACTGGACGTGCTGACCCTGGGTGAGGAGGCGGCAGCCTGGTGGAGCACCGGGCAGGCGGAGGCGGCCTGGGGCGTGACGAAGGTGATCGCGCCGAGAACCCGGACGCCCCGCCGGGCCGCCGTTCAGAACAGCGGCGGCTGAACTGCGGGGCCGCGCTCAGTGAGGGGCTGAACGATGGCGGCCGGTCGGACGTCGGTCGGCAGGGTCGGCAGGCGGTCCTGCGCGGCCAGCCGGGCGGCGGTCTCCCGGGCGGCCTGCCAGCGGACCACCGGGCCGTCCAGGTGCAGGGCCCCTGGGGCGAGCGTCTCGGCGAGCGCCAGGACCGTGGCGGCCACGTTGCCGTAGGGGTGCCCGCGCGTCTTGAGCCACTGCTGACTGACGCTCCGGCTGTGCGGCAGGTGCCGGGGACGGGCCCTGGCGAGCCGGAACGCCTCGTAGCGCTCCGGAACTGCGCCGTTGAAGCTGATCAGGTCCTCGCTCAGGCAGGGCCGGCTGCCCTCGTCGCCGTCCGCGCCGCGCAGGACCGCTCCTGCGGTTTCCAGCAGGGTGTCTGTCAGGAGCGTCAGCGCGTTCCACTCGGGGCGGGTGAAGTCCCTGAACTGGGTGAACTGGAGCAGGTCGAACCTGGGCGTCAGGACCGGGTGGACGAAGTGGAACAGGTGGCTGTCGTGCGCCCGGGCCAGCACGTCCGGGTCGTTCACCTGCACCTCCGCCGCCACCTCGGCGATCAAGGCCGCGACGGTCACGGTGACCGGGTCGTGCGCCGCGTCCGCGCGGATGAAGGCCTGCTCCCGGAGGAACAGCTTCAACTGGGACTGCAGCCGGTCGCTGTTCCGGCAGGCGTCGTCCAGGCGCCGCGCGGCCTCCCACTGTTCGAGCGTCTCGAGCAGCGGCGCCCAGGGACCGTCGGCCGGCAGGCGGCCGGGGCTCAGGCGCCAGGCCGCGAGGTCGTAGGCCGGGTCGGCCGTGACCTCGGCCACGCCGAGGGTCCAGTCGAGGTGGGCGCAGGCCTGAAGGACGCGGTTCTTCAGGACGTTCCACTGTTCCGGCAGCAGCACCTCCCGGCTGTGAATGCTGGTCGAGGACGCCAGGTGGGTGACTTCGCGCACGGCCTTGTTGAACTGCACGCCGCCCGGCGTGACCCGGACGATCTGCTCGTGCATCACCAGACCGGGCACGCCGGTGGGACGCGCGTCCAGGGTGACCGGACCGTCCCGGAGGGTGAGGGTGACTCGGAGGGTGGACATGACGACTCCTTGAGAGAGGTGAGGTGACGGCTTCAGGTCCGGGTGACGTTCAGGTGAACGGTCACGTGGGCGGTTCGGAAGAGGGCGGTGAACGCCTGCGGTGAAGCCTGCAGGTGCTGGTCCAGGCGTTCTTTGGGACTGAGGCCCTGCTCGTCTTGCAGCGCTCCGTGCTCCCTGGTCAGGCGCCTGAACTGTTCCCGCAGCGGACGGGCGAAGTGCGGCCAGGTCTCGGGCCTGCCGCTGGACCACTGCGAGACGCCCGGGTGGGGCAGGTTCGTCTGCGTGACGGTAACGACGCTGGCCTGGAACCGGTCTTCGTCGTTCAGCAGCTGGACCGTCCAGAGCCCGTGGTCGTTGCTGTAGGTCACCTTGAAGGCTTCAGGCTGCCCGGGAACGGCCTGATCGAAGACCTGACCGGCGTGCCAGGCCGGGTCGGCTTCGCTTCTCTCCCCGCTGAGCGGGTCGTCCGCGTCGACCACCGCCACCAGAGCGAGGCGGGCCTGCCGGACGGCGGCCTCCCAGCCCCGGACACCGACCTCGGCAAAGGTGTTGATTTCCTCCTGCTCTTCGGCCTTCACCATGGACGCGGTCCGGACGATGTAGGCGGAGGGCGGTCGCCCGGTCGGCAGGGGTTGACCTGAGGATGTGCTCACGGTGTGCCTGCCGGGAGGGTCTGTCCTTCGTCTGTCTGCTCGGGACGGGTCAGGTCTTCGGTGTTCCACCAGGTCGCCCGTTCCAGCGCCCGGCGCGGCTGTTCGCCGAGGCTCAGCGAGGTCCGGACGTCCCGGGTGAGGCGCTGGCGGAACACCTCCAGCAGGGCCGGGTCGGTGCCGACCACCAGCGACGTGCAGCGCGAGTGCGTCTCAACGCCCTCGTCGTCCGAATCGGCCGGGGTCCCGTCCGGGCTGACGGTCAGGTCGGCGCGCAGCAGGGGGAGGTCGGCCGGGTCCTTGGGGTTGTAGGCGCCGCAGCGGCCTTCCCCCAGGTCCTCGAATTCGACGGTGATCACCGGGAGGGTGGGGTGGGCGGGCACCGAAGGGGACGGCGGGCTGTGCTCGTTCATGGAAGACTCCTTTGAGGTGGCGGTGAAACCGGGGAGGGGACGGTGGACAGCGCGGCAGGGAAGAAGCAGGGCGGCACACGTGTGCCGCCCTGCTCCGGGTGTTCGCCGGGTCAGAAGTCGTGGCGTTCCGGGACTTCCAGGTGACGGTCCAGGTCGGTGCGCAACACGCGCTCCCGGGCCTGGCGTTCCTCGTCCCGCAGGGCTTCGGCGCGGCCGAGCACGTCGGCCAGCCGGGCATTCAGGTGCTCGTCCTGCCAGATCGGGCCGTCGACCACCGCGCTGAGGCGAATCAGGGTGTGGCGGGCGCGCAGCAATTGACGGCCCTGCTCCTTGATGTCCGGGCGCTCACCGTGGACGCTCATCTCCTCGCCGAGCGTCAGGGTGCGGTGCAGCGCGTCTTTGAACCACACCGCCTGCGCGGGCCTCCGGTCACTCCAGCGGGGTTCCTGTTCCGCTGCTCCTGCGGCCAGGGGTTCTGCTGCCGGCGCGGAGCTGTCCCTGGGTCTGAACAGCCGGCCGAGCAGTCCAGGGGTTCTGGACGGGCCGGTTCTGGTCGGGACGCCGTCGGCCCGGTCTCGGTGTGCTGCATCGCGCGACTGGTTCCGGTGGTGTTTCACGGCCTGCCGGTGCGCCTGCTCCTGACGTTCGAGTTCCGCGCCGAGTTCGGCTTCGAGCAGCGCCAGTCTCGCCTCGCCCTGCTTGAGGCTGAACGCGGTTCTCGCCTGCGTGAGGTCCGTCAGGGCCCGGGTGTGCTCGAGCGGGTCGGTGGGTCTGAGGCGGTACAGGCCCGCCGCGCCCGCCGCGAGCACCGTACTGATCGGCAGCAGGGTCAGGACGTTCAGCAGGCTGTCGGGACTGGCCAGGCGCAGGGTCTGGGTGCCGAGCAGCACGTCGGCCCCCAGGGCGGCGGTGATCAGGGCGCTGTACACGCCACGGCGCCGGCGGGTCAGGCGGGTCCGGTGAAAGGGGCGTGGCCAGGACGCCGGGTGGTCGATCAGGGCGAAGAGTCCGGCCCGCTCCAGGTCCGCGGCGGTCGGCAACGCGTCCGGTTCCGGACGAAACCGGTAGCACTGCGGGGTCTCGGTCGGCCAGGCGATCAGCCCGTTCTGCAGCGGGGTGTCGTCCGGTTCCGGCGGTCTGGAGGCCACGGTTCCCAGCAGCACCTGCTGAATGTTCAGGCGAGGCGAGAGGGTCACGCGGCCGGGCGCGGCCAGGACCGTGACGACCAGCAGGCGGTCCGGAGCGTCCGGACTCGGGAGGCTCAGCGCGAAGGAGAGGGGCGCCGGCTGCGGCGCGTCGGTGACCCAGAGCGTGGTCCGTTCGTCCCAGGTGCAGACGCTCAGGCTGGGATTGTGGTGAATGGACCGCAGCAGGTCCTGCGCCCGCAGCACCTGGTCGAGCAGCCGGTCGTCCTGGGCCGGTGCCCCCGCTTCCTGGAGGTCCTGGCCGAGCAGCTGGCCGGACCTGAGGTCCAGTGGCAGGGTGGACGGACCCGGTTCGTCCGGCACCGGCCGGTCCTGCGTTCCGTCTCCCGGCCTCACTGCGGCGCTCCGTCCTGACGGTCCTGGTCCGGGAAGACGGCGTCCTGACACCCGCTCTGGTACGCGGCCGTCACCTGCCCGGCGCGGTAGAGCAGGCACAGCAGGGTGTTGCGGTAGTCGCCCTGCGCCTCGCCTCTCGTGGCCTTGACCCGTCCGTTCAGACCGGCCGTTTCGAGCACCTGTTCCGGCACCATCACGTCACTGACCGTGTCCGTTCGCAGCTTCGGGGCCCAGCCGCGCAACCAGCGGGTCCGCTGCGAGCGCTTCTCGCCGGCGCTCAGGCGGGTCGGGGTGCCGCCGACGGTGCCCAGGTCCTCGGTGACGCTCAGTTCGGCGACGCCGCTGACGGCGGGCCGGGCCGGCTGGTGAGAGACGGCGCGGTAGATGGTCAGCCCGTTCTGGTCGCCGGTGACGGTCTGGAACAGGAAGGTGCGCGTGTGGAGGTTCTGGGCGCAGACGGTGTCGGCCTGACTGCTGAAGTCCGGGTTGTCGAACGCGCCGACCACGCTGCCGTCCAGGCGCAGCAGCAGGGTGCGTCCGTCATCGGTGATGCAGCCGAACGGGCCACGGCCGGACTGGGTGGCCATCAGGTCGACCAGACGGGCGGCGGAACTGCCCGGCGCCGCGGTCACGGTCTTCACCGGTACGGTGGCCGTGGTGTTGGGAGCGGGAGCGGTCAGCCCCAGGGACGGGGAGAGGTGCAGCGGGCCGCTCGTCAGCCGGTCGACCAGCAGGCCGCCGAGCAGGGCCAGGCCGACCAGCAGGGCCGGGCGAATCAGGGGAGAGGACGTCTGCATGGAAGGAACCCTCCAGGGGGTGTCTGCGGGCTGGGGACGCCCGGCAGGGAGAGGCGTGGTGCGCGGTGGCCTTTGTCGGGCGAGGCGGGCTGTTCAGGGCGTCTGGGTTGCGGGCGTCCGGGAAGTTCCGTTCCCGGACGCCCGTGAGGTCAGAAGCGCGAGCGCTGCGGGTGGTCCTCGATCAGGCGGTCGAGGTCGATCAGCCGGTGGTCGCGCTGTTCCTGCAGCCGCCGCGCCCGGGCCTCCTGCAGGGGCAGACCGGCGCGGATCAGCCGCTCGGCCAGGTGGTCGGCGAACGCCTGGTCGTTCCCGGCGTTCAGGGGGTCGTCCCGGTCGGTCTGCGGACCGGCGAGGTCCGCCCAGGCCTGCTGGACGGCGCTGAGCACCGAGCGCAGGTGGGCGGTGAGTTTCCCGGTCTGCTCGTCGTCCGGCAGGTCGTCTGTCTGGGCCATCAGGGCTTCGGCCCGCCGGGCGGCCTCCTGCAGCCGGACCGGGGTCTTCTCGGACGTCAGTCCACGCGGGGCGTTCAGGACGCGGAAGGGGGGGGCCGCCACGGGGGCCGCTGGCCCGCTGGTCGCCGGGAGAGGGCGTCTGCCGAACTGGTTCCCGGTGCTGGCCGGCGCCCCCTGATCGGTTAGGGCGAGACGGCCGAAGGGGGACGCCTGCACCAGGACGGGCGGTTCCGCTTCATTCCTGTCGGCACGCCGGGGCTGCGTCCTGAGGGTGCGCGTCAACCGCTCCTGGTCCCCTCGATTCTGCCGGTGGTCCAGAACGAAGGTGACGGCGCCCAGGACCAGGAAGAAGAGGGAGGCGATCAGGGGCACCCACGGGGTGCCGGTCAGCATGAGACTGCCGAACAGCCCCAGGATGGCCGCGCCCAGGGTGCCCACCGCCACCTGACGCTGCGGGCGCGTGCTCCAGTGCTGGTGGGCGCTCAGGTGCCGGAGTTCGGAGACGTTCAGGTTCAGGCCGAGCGGGCGGGTCCAGACCTGCGGCTGCGCCTGTGGCGGCAGAAGCTCCGGCGGCCGGTGTTCCAGCCCGGTGACCTGCCGCACCGGGCTGAACACCCGGCCGCTGTCGCTGAGGGCCGGCTGGTGCACGTCCCCGAGCACGAACGGTTCGTCATCGAGCAGCCGGATCAGGTGCGGCTGCCCGCCGAGGGTGACGCTGAGCAGGCCGACGCCCTGACTCCAGGTGTGGCCGAGGTCGTCCGCCCGGCCCGGCAGGTACGGGCTGAGCGTCACGGCCGTGCCGGCGTCGATTTCCAGGGCGAGTGCCGGGTACTTCAGCTTCATCGCGTCGGCGGTCTTCAGCACGGCGGAGAGCATCCGCCCTTCGTCCGCCGCGCTGAGGTGACGTTCGGGCAGGGGTGCCAGCGGCTGCTCGCCGCCTCTCAGCACGTGGCCGTGCCGCTGCAGCCGCCGGACCTCATCGAGTACCGCCTGGATGGCCTGCGACCTGGGACGGTCCGCCGGTTCCTTATCGCCGCGGTGCTGCCTGTCGGCACGCTCGTGGGCCGCCACGGCCGGCCCGAACCGGTCGAGAATCTCACCGGCCGTCAGCGGGTCCTGCCCTGGCGGCGGCGTGATCCACAGGATCACGCCGGCGGCGACGATCTCGTCCCTGGAAATGCGGGGACCGTCCTGACGCATGGTGGTGCGTGCCCGCCGCCACGGTTCAGGGTTCAGGTAGGGCGTCTGGAACAGGCCGACGCTGCCGTTCACGGCACCGAGCAGCACCTGTTCTTCGGCCCACAGGTCCGGTGTCCGGGGGTCCGGGCCGTCACTCGCGAGCAGCAGGAACGGTTCCGTTCCCCGGTGCACCGGCGGAACGATCACGGCCAGGCTGGCGCGGGCCTGGGGTTCCGGGAAGCGCGTCGCCAGGGAGGTCAGGCTGTGGTGGAGGTACGTGACCTGTGCCAGGGCCACCGTTTCCTCCGGACTCAGCGGCGGCATCCTGACCGAGCGTCTGGGGGGGTCGTGCCGGATGGGCATGGGCTTCTCCTTGCGGGTGGGCGTCTGGGGTGAGGGGGTGTGCTGTTCCGGGTGAAGGTCGGTGTCCGGCAGGTGGGGCAGCACGCCGCCGCCCTGCAGGTTCAGGGTGAAGCCCTGGCGCTGCAGGTGCCGGACCTCGCCCAGCAGCGCGTCCCTGGCCTGCGAGAACGGCCTGGACTTCGCCTCGCGGGCCGGGGGCAGCGGCCGGTCCCAGGACCCCCACGCTTCGTACGCCACCATCGGCGCTTCCAGGCGGGTCCACAGGTCCCCGGCGGTCAGGGGTGGCGTGCCGGGCGGGGGGGCCGCCCAGAGACGCAGGCCGGCCGCACCGACTTCCATGCGGGAGACGCCTGGACCGGCCGTCTTCAGGCGGGCGACCGACCCGCTCCACGGCGACGGCCGGGTGAACAGGCTCTCGGACAGCGACAGGTGCGCGTACGGGCAACTGGCGATCACCTGTCGTTCGTCGTTCAGGTCGGGCGTCCTGGGGGGCAGGTCCTGGCCGCTGAACAGGTCGTCGGCCAGCAGCAGGTACAGGCCCGGTCCCTCCGGCTGTCCGGGCAGCACGGCCGGCAGACTCGCCCGGACCTGCGGAACGGGCATGCTGCCCAGCAGCCGGCGAAAGCGGCGGGCGAACGTGACGACCTCTTCGAGCGCCTGCTGTTCTTCGGGGGTGATCGGTCGGACCTTCATCTCAGGGGCTCCTCGGGTTCAGAACACGCCGTTTTCTTTCAGCATGTCCCTGGTGTAGACGGTGGTGATGGTCGGTACGCCGTCCACGTCGGGATTCAGCAGCAGAAACAGCGTCTTGCCCTGCACGTCCACTTGCTTGACGGGCGTGCCGCGCCGGGTGTGGGTCACCACCGGCAGCGGCTGGACGGCCGCGTTGAGGTCGAGCATCTGGCTGTAGCTGAGGATCACCCCGAAGTGCTCGGCTGCGCGTCTCATGGCGTGGACCAGCAGTTCGTAGCGCTGCCGCTTGCGCCCGGTGTCCAGGCTGTCGCGCAGCGACTGGTCGCTGCCGGGGCGCACCGTGCGGCTGAGCAGCGTCTCGAGCCGGAGGGCGCGTTCCCTGGCGTCGTCGCGGTCACGCAGCGCCTGGAGGTGCTCGGTCCTGCTGATCACCGGGTCCCGCTGCCTTTTCTGCTTGTGTGCGGCCTTCTCGCCCGCCTTCTCGAGCATCTGGATGTGGGCGCTCAGGCGCTTGATCTTGTCTTCCAGGTTGCCGACGTGCGTCTGGAGGTGCGCGTTTTTGCGTTCCAGACTGGCGGCGTACCGCTCGGCCCCGGTCGGTTCGGATAGGACCGGCACCGGCGCGGTTTCGCTCGGCACGGGGGTGTTCCCCTGAGGTCCGGACCGGAGTCTGAGCAGGGTCAGCAGGGTCAGCAGACCGACCGGCCAGACGCCCGCCAGCAGGGCGACCCGGCACGCTGACCACCGGGCGCGTGACCGGTCGGCTGGGGGCGGAGGGATGTTCACGCCCCGCAGTCTAGTGCGCCCGCCCGGGGGGCGCGTGGCGGTCAGATGCGGGTGCATCTGACCGCCGGGTGCTGTTCAGACGGTGGGTTCGGTGCCGAGCAGGAACACGTGCAGCACCAGGGTTCCGTGGTGAAGCAGCGCCGACCCCAGGTGGGTGCCGGCCTCCTCGAACCTGTGGCCGGTGCCCTGAACGGCTAGGTGCACGGTGTCGCTGGCGGTCTCGTCCAGGTCGATGAGGGCCCACAGGCAAAGTCCTCCTTGTTGTTCTGCGACGTGCAGGATCCTGGCGTTTGCCGGGAGGGTGATGTCCAGGGTGTTGTCGTCCCGAATCTGCCGAACGTCGAGCGGATATTTGTAGATTGTTTTCATGGTGTGACCTCGTGTCTGAAAGAAGGAAGGCGGCGGGGGCGGAGCTTCAGACGCCGGGGGTCCGCCGCAGGAGGTCCAGGCTGGCGGCGCGCTGTTCCCCGGTCTGCTTCTTGAACTCGGCGTTGACCCGGCTGATCTCGCGCTTGTAGACGCTGACGCCCTTCTCGCCCACATCGAGCAGGGCGGTCTCCGAGGAGGTGGGAATGTAGCCACAGTAGCCGCGCAGGTTGTAGTACACCTCGCCCCAGCGCGTGCCGTTCACGGCGATGTAGTAGTCCTGTGGACTGCTGCGGCCGCGCTTCTCTTCCAGGGTGACCCGGATCGGCTTGCCGGTGTCCGGAATGTCCAGGAGCTTCTTGGGTGCGGCGGGGAGGGCGGCGTCGGTGCTGGCGGTCGTCTGGCTGGCGGTCGTCTGAAAGGTGGTCATGGTGAACTCCTTGGGATGAGGGGGTGAAGTCGCGTCCGGGGATCAGTCGGTCTCGGTCAGGGTGGGGTCGGTGAGGACGTCCAGTTCGGCCAGGGTGCGCTGCTCGTTCAGGAAGGCGCGGCCGCGTTTCGGGCGTCGACCACCGGCCTCGGGGCGGTCGTTCAGCCACTGCACGCGGGGGTCGTCATCGAAGAACGACACGTTCAGCCGGCTGAGGGGCACCCGCTGGGGGGTCCAGGTTCCTCTGGGGCCGGCGTTCCAGCGGTTCAGCACCGCTCTGAACACCGCCTTCGGGACGATGATCACCCGCCCCGGCATCCAGCCGTGGTCCCGGTGCGAGGCGTGCGCGGCGCGGTGGTTCGCGTCCGCACCGGTTTCGCCCTGCAGCACCACGAACCGGTGCCGCAGCGCCTGGAGCGCCAGGGTTATCTGGTGCGGCGAGGCCGCCCCGCAGGCCTGCTGGAAGGTGCGCGTGTCCCAGAAGCCGACCATCTGTACGGGGCTGGCCCGGATCCGGGCGAGCAGGTGCGTGACCACCGGGTCCGGGGCCGCGGGCTGCGGGTTACGCTTCATCCTGGTCCTCGTCGTTGGCGTCCCGAAGGGCCTGCTCGTGCTGGACGCTCCGGACCGCCTCCTGGTCGAGGGTGACCGACTGCAGGTGCGTCCAGATGTGCCCGGCGAGGCGCATCTCTCCCTCACAGGGACCGCTCAGGTGCCGCCGCAGGACCCTGGTGGCGAGGACGCCGGCGGCGTGCAGTTGCTCGTCGCTCGCCCGGGCGCTGTAGGCGCGGAGGGGTCCGGCCGCGAAGACCAGGTCGCCCGGCCGCAGGGAGACGCCTTTCAGGATGGCTGCGTCGAACTCGGGGAACAGCAGGTACGGAACGTCTGCGCTGACCTGCTGTCCGTTCAGGGTGGTGCCGGTGAGGGTGATCATGGACCTTCAGGGCGGCGCGGTCCGCAGGCGTGAGCCGCAGGGCCGCGCGGGTCGGGGCTTCGAGTGCGGACGAATCAGGCGTCCGGTCCGGCGTCCGGGCGGTCCTGCTCGGGGCGCTGATGCAGGAAGGTGTCTCTGATCACGCCGGCGCGGTGGACGTTGACCTCGTCGTCCTCGAAGTTGATCTCGCAGAGTTCCTCGGTTTCCCGGCCGTGGATGATCGCCCGCACCCGGCCGTGGGCGACCTCGACCAGCACCTGCGCGTTGCCGGTGCGCGCCGTCCCGGCCCAGTCGTGCGTGAAGTTCAGGTCCGGCCCGCCGTCCTGGGCGATGAGCGTGTACGGCAGCGGCTCGGGGAGCGGAACGTACCCCTCGGCCTCGGTGAACTGGAAGCGCACGAAGCCTTCGATGTTCAGGGCGGCGTGCGCCTTGAGCACCATCACGGTGCTCACCGAGGCAGCTCTGGAAGCCCAGGGTTTCAACCCTGGGAGGAAAGAGCGCCACGCTGAAGCGCCTTAAACCCTGTGCTAGATTCCATTCATGGCAAAATCAGGCGTGAGCATTCCGGACGGACATACCCTCGCCGTCCGCCAGCTTCAGATACGCCTCATCCCTGAACAACGCCAAGTGCTTGACCTACTCTTCGCCAGCAGCCGAGCCCTCTACAACCAGGCCCTCTACGTCAGTCGCACCGCCTTTTTTCAGACCGGACGGCTGCCCCGGAAGGGCAGCCTGTTCCTCCTCGATGATCTACGCGTCCGAGGCTTCCGGGACAAACCAGCCCGGAAACGCCCCGGAACAGATGACGCCCCAGTGATTCCCCCGAAACCCCATCCCTGGACCGTTGCTCTGAACGACAGACTTCCCGGTGGTTATCTCGAATCGCTCGACGGTTCCGTTCACCGCAAGGTCCTGCCTGCCAGCGTGGCCGATCAGGTGCTCTGGTCTGTCCATGAGGCCTGGGAGTCCTACCGGGGACTCCGCACCCTCTTCTCCAGAGGTGAACTGCCGTACCGTCCCAGACCACCCGGATACCTGAAGCCTGGAACAGGCTTCAAGCTCGCCTACCCGAACTCCGGAGGTGGGAAACCGAAGCTCAAAGGCGTCCTTGATGAAACCACTGGCGAATTGGTGCCGTCTGTGCGCTTCCCACTCGGAGACACCTGCGCGGCCTGGTTCGGCTTGTCAGAACTGGTGATTCCCCTGCCCCTCGGAATCGACCCTGAACGGGTGCGCGAGTGGACCTTCAGGAGGCAGAACGGTACGGTCATTCTCGAACTCTGCTTTCTCAAAGAAAAACCATCCCTCGTTCCTCTCGACCCGGACCTAATGCTGGCCATCGATCCGGGAACGTCCTGCAACCTTGCCGCCTGTGTCGGCACCGACGGCAGCAACCTGCTGATCGACGCTCGTCAGCTCAAGTCGATGAACCAGGGCTACAACCGCCTGATCGCCAGACGGAAACAGGGCAAAGCCGAGGACTACTGGGATGAACGTTGTGACCGACTGACCCTGAAACGCAACAACCGGATGCGGGACGGCATCAACAAAGCGGCGAAGCTGATCGTGCAGCACTGTCTGGACCGGGGCATCGGGACGGTGGTGTTCGGCTGGAACACCGGCATCAAACAGAAGGTCAACCTCGGAAGGAAGGAGAACCAGAAGTTCGTCCAGATGCCACTTGCCCGGCTGAAGGAACGGGTCCGGCAGCTGTGCGAACTGCACGCTGTGCAGTTCGTGGAGCAGGAAGAAAGCTACACCTCGAAGAGTTCGTACCTGGATGGCGACACCCCACCCGTACACGGCCAAGTTCCGGCCGGGTGGACAGCATCGGGACGACGACTCCGCAGAGGGCTATACCGCACGAAGACAGGACTGCTGGTCAATGCGGACCTGAACGGTGCGGCGAACATTCTGAGCAAACATGTAGCCAGGACGCCGGTGAGTGATCAGCCGGTCCGACTGGGTAGGCGGTGCTTGACCACCGCGAGACGAACCCGGCTGTGGTGCGTCTCCGCTTCCGTCTCCTGATGGAAGAATCCTACCCATTCATGGGTGGGAGTGTCAACGACACGTTCCCCTGACGCCGCCGTTCGAGCCGCAGGTCACGGTCCTCGTACAGCACGTCCGCCCCGGTCGGCTGCGGCGTGGTGGGCACCTGAATCGGCATCACGGTCAGGTTGTATCCGAAGGTGTTGACGTAGCGCAGGCCGAAGCTGCCGAAGGCGATCTCCCAGATGGCGGTGATGGCGGCCGCCGTGGGCAGGGACACGGCCGCCTCGTAGGCGATCATGAAGGTGCTGAACCAGGTGTTCTGGTTTCCGCTCTTCAGCGCTTCCTTCACGTCGTCGGCGAGCACCTGGAGGGCCGTCAGGTTCGCCGCCGTCTCGTCGGGGGTGGGCGCGGACAGTGGCGTCAGGGTGACGTCGTCGCCGCTATGCTTCACCGGCAGGTACAGGGTGACGAACGGTGCCGTGGTTGCCGTGGTTTCGGTGGGTGCTTCGGTCATGGTCGGTGCTCCTCGGGGACAGGTGTTCTGAGAGACCTCCTGTGCCGGTCTCTCAGGGTCAGAACGGAGCGGGCCGGTGACGGCCCGCTCCGTTCTCTGCTCCCACTCCGTTCTCCAGCTCTCAGTCGCTCTTCAGAAGCTGTGGAGTTGCGGCGCCACCATCAGGCTGAGCAGGCCCAGGGCGGAGACCATCACCTGGTTGAGGACCGTCTCCCAGGTGCCGTTCGGCGGCGCGTGTGGCGCGTCCCGGTTCTGGAGGCCATTCATCAATGGCAGGATCAGCAGCGCGTTCATGCTGAGGTTGAAGACCACCGCGCCGCCACTGATCGGCATCATCGTGAGGCGCAGCGGCATCGGCAGGCCGTGCAGCAGCGACAGCGGACCGGAGACGGCCGGTTCCATGCCCATCATCACGGCGAGGCTGAGCAGCACCAGCAGGGTGGTGCCGAGGCTCAGCAGCATGCAGGCCAGCAGGCTGAGCCGGTGGATGAAGCGAATCCACCGGTGTGGCGGTGGATTCAGGAGCGGGCGGCGGCGCATGTCCCGCAGTGTAGACGGTGGTCGGGCGTCCGGAGCGCGAAAACCCCCGGTCAGGGGGCGTCCGCTCAGGGGGCCCCTGCGGGGGGGTGTGCTTTTGCTCGCAGGGGGGCCGCGTTCAGGACCACGGTCTTCACTGCCCCGGTGCGCATCACCGCCTGCGACCGGCGGTGGAGACCCGGCAGCCGGGCGCGGGCGCGGTGTCCCAGCCGTTTCAGGCCGTTCCACGGGTCGTCGCCGAGCAGCCAGGTGCTGGCGAGGGTCAGCGCCACTTCCTGGCCGAACCCGCTGACCGCTCCGGGCAGCAGGTTCAGGGTGTTGCCTTGCGGACCCCCGTGATTTGAATCGTGGGAGGAGCGAGGCCAGGTTCGTCAGAACCTGCTTGATTCTTCAACAGTTCTAACATATTCTATCTCCCATGAAGGTTGTTCGCACGGCAAAGCTGAAGCTCATCTGCTCTCCCGAGCAGGCAGCGAACCTGCGCGGTGTGACTTCTGCCTACCGGGACGCGCAGAACCACTGCTCCCGCTGGGCGTTCGACCACGGCAAGACCTCCAGCGGCGCGGCCATCCAGAAAGGGTGCTACGGGGAGATCCGCACGAAGTACGGCCTGGCCTCCCAGCTGGCCTGCTCCGTCAGAGACTCGGTCGCCGCCACCTACAAAGGCTTGTGGACCAAGACGAAACAGGCCGCCGAGCGGGGGAAGACTGCGGTGGCCCGCAAGGCCGCCGGAAGCTGGAACGGTCGTCTGCCGCGCCCGTACAGAGGGCTGGATTTCGCGCCGGTGTTCAAGGCGTTGACGCTCGAGTACCAGTACGGCCGGGACTACAGCTTCAAGAAAGCCGGGCAGGTCTCGGTGATGACGTTGGAAGGCCGGATGACGCTGAGGTACGAAGGCTG